>ERZ832522.39-NODE-39-length-141451-cov-9.471534_pt1 | contig 141451 bp, 129 predicted proteins | sample MGYA00519951_ERZ832522 | MGnify/ENA primary metagenome ERZ832522 (study PRJEB31850, sample SAMEA3708728) | human gut metagenome | biome: human gut; feature: human-associated habitat; material: faeces | place: China | collected 2014 ... | reverse complement strand
GGCCTGCCCATTTTTTTTGGGCAGGCCTTTTAGTATAAAAAATCATCTTTTCTTTTAATATTAATATTTTTTTAAACATTAAGAAAAAATATATAATTATAGAGATGGTACGCGAATACTCCTTTTCGACTACCTATCTCATAGGCTTTGACAGGGTCCATCTCACCAGGTAACACTCCAATAAGAGAGAACATGAAATACCTCAGAAAAATATAAAAGGGTAACACTTCGTCGTGTCGAAGATATAATTTTTTAGCATATTAAAAAATATGATCTTGAATCTATAAATATTGATACTTCAGTTGGCAGACATTATCGACATCGATTATGAGGTGAATTATTTCAAAATTTTTAGTTCATTCAAGTAGCTATAACAAAAAACTAGACATAGTTACAAGTAATCGTATACCCCGTCTTTTACGTCTTTACAAGAACGCTTGTTCCTTTTTTTGCTTAGTTCCGCAAAGCAGGTTCAGGAAAAAATTGGACACTCCTCTCTTCAGTTGCTGAGCACGCTAGGATATCAGCGTCCAAGAGCCCAGTTCATCTGTTTGCCCAGATCACCAGCCAGATATCGACCTTCAGGATCACATTCTTCGAAATGGACGCCGGTATCGTCGTTCCATGTAAAGGGCCAGTAGGACGGCCATATCAAAATGGCGTTCGTGTGCTGGAAGAAACTCACGATATCGAAGAGCCCCTTCATGCCGCCGTCGCGGACGCCAACGGCACCAAAGCCGCCGATCTTCCCGGCAAGGAACTTCGACGAGGCCTTGCCCATCTGTGCAAAGCGCTCAAGTAAGCCCACCATGAGGGAACACAGGCCGGAATTTCTGATGTCGCCCGTGATGATGAACCCATCGGCCTGTTCAAGTTTCTTCTTCCACTCGTTGACGGCGTCCTGCTGCACACAGATCCCGTTTTCAGCGCAGGCACCGCAGCCTATGCAGTGCAGGGGTGGTCGGCTTCCGACAAAGATCATTTCCGTGCTATGTCGCTATTTCTTCAACTCATCAAAAACGAGCTGTGCAAAACGAGCTGATTCTTCTTCCGGCGACGCCGCGCCTACAAAAGCGATAATATGCATAGGGGCACCTCGTTTGATGAGAAAGACTATTTATTCCCATGGAACCTACAAAGGGCCTCGATAAAATTGTCCGCAGTCCTGTCGATAATAGCTATACCCTTTTTGTCCCGGAGAAAAGCATCGGAATCCATCGCGCCAAAGGAGGCAATGGGCCATTCGCCGCCGCAGGGCATGATCATCTGCGTATGGGCAAAGAGCGACATCATGCTCTGGAGGGTCTGTATGCCGCCGCTTCTGCGCGTGGAACACACAGCCACGCCGACTTTGTTGCGAAGCACGGTATGAGGAGCCCCACGCTTGATGGGGGCACGGGCCATGAATACGGCTTTCTCGATGAACCCCTTCATGGACGGAGTCAGCCAACCAGCATAGACCGGAGAACCGAGAATGACGCCATCGGCTACGAGTAGCTTGGTAAAACATTCATTGATGATGGGGTCGTCCTTCTGGTAACACCACTCGCGCTCGTTCCAGCCTCTGCGAGATTTGCTATGCTATTGAATTCTCCAGCATAGCGAATCTTGCTTGCTTTTTGAGGCACTCAGCTATTCCATCTCCATATCACTTCTGGCATAATGTTTCGCGAGAGAACATCCCCTCTCCATTGGCGCATCACGCTCTCCTTGTGTTTTTCATCCTGTAAGCAATTCGGCAAGTCGATATGGATAAGCAGCACCTTGCAGATGCTTGGAGCAATTTTCAGCGCAGAAAAAAGCCCAATGAATCCGCCATAAGCGATCTTGTCATGCGAACATGGATGCGATGCCGCCAATGCAACATGAGCCCCGAAACGCCAGTCTACCGCATACTCCCGGAGTCGCAGTTCTGCCAAGTGAGGCAAAAGGCATCCGGGCTCATCGCTTTGGTCCGTAATGCCATCTCGTCCTTCATCATCCCAGAATATGGCGACCTTTGTAATGTAGTCCTTGTGAGCAGCGACGGCATCGTCATCTACAAGCACGCTGCCATAGCCCGACAGAACATCACTTCCACCAAAGAAGGTATGGCCTTCAGGCTCGATGTCCCTGGCGTTTCTGCTGTGTCGACCTGCATCCTCGAACACACGCCTGTCATCTTTTCCGGGACCGAACATTACTGCAAGGTGTTCCATGGTATGTACTGTCATGCCATGCCCCTTTTCGACCACCACAAGAACGTCATCGCTATCCTGTCCATATCCACGAATGTTCAAAACAAAAACAAGATTCCTCCGTTCCTACCTCCGCTTATCGCGAACCTCATAGAATCTCAGAACAATATCAATAAAATGCGGTCGGAGTTCGGTACGGTTCTGTCACTGGTAAATGACGCCTCCATCGTCCTCAACCAGGATTACGCCGTCCAATATATGAACGACCAAGCCAAAAAGCTCTTCGGCTTCGGTGACAGAGACTCCTACTCTGACAAGAAACCGCTTTCTTTCGCACTGAGGCATATCAAGAGTCTGATCGAGAGCGAAGGTGACTTCCACAGGAGACCGCTCAAACTCGATGCAAAACCCGGCAGCGCCCCCCATGACGTCCTCATCTCGCATAAGGAAATAGAGGATGGCCGCCATGTTTTGAACCTGTCGTGGCAACAGGGAACAAAAGCCGTCCTCATTCAATGTGCGGGAACCTCCCATCACAAGGGTTGTCTCCGAAAGCCATGTTTCTATTTAAAGAATGCACACTCATGACAAAACTCTCATAATATATACTATACCCCATATATAAATTTATGAAAAATTCTAATCTTTTCTGAATCCTTCATAGTAGTAGGACTGTTCAATTCCCTTGAATATGACTTCGCGATCATTGATCCTGTCCGTTAGGTTCGGTTGGATAAGCACACGCAGTTCCAGATCATTGATAGGGCTTCTTTCCATCGCTTGCAGGTAGCGATCTTTGTCTATTCGCTGCCAATCTACGACCTTCTGAAGGTTCTTTTTCAGGATCATATCCAACCAGATACGTGTAGAACGCCCATTCCCTTCCATGAAGGGGTGGGCGATGTTCATTTCCACGTATTTGGCAATAATTTCCTCAAAGGTCCTCTCGGGCATTTTTTCAATAGCGGCGAGAGCTTCCTTCAAATACAGACTATTAGCAAAACGAAAATTCCCCTTGGAAATATTTACCTCGCGGATAACGCCCGCAAAATCATATAGCCCATCGAACAGATACTTGTGAATCTGCTGAAGTCCCTTGGTCGTACCGACTTCCATGGTGTCGAGAACACCGGAATCAAACAACCTGTGGGCATTATCCAGACTTGTTTCGTCAATTTTGTTTTTCATAGCTCCCCCCGAAGACTACTTTAGGGGAATTTGCTGGTACAGTCGTAGTCTTTCGCGTAATCATTTATCTATCGTTTGACTTCCTTCTCTTGCCTAGGCGGAGGAAGGATATCAATATTCGGTTAAAAAATCATTTGCGGAAATGTAACCATACGCTGTTTCAGCATTTTTTACTGCGCTCAAAATGGCTTCCGACATGACGTCGGCAGCCAGCGTACCCACCATATCCATGTCAGCCTGAACAGTGCCAACAGACATGGCGTAGACGCTGTCTCCGTCAGCTGACGTATGTACGGGGCGTATAGAGCGGGCAAGACCATTTTGTGCCATTCTAGCGATTTTACAAAGTCTGGACTTATCGAAACAAGCGTTTGTCATGACAATACCGATGGTTGTATTGCCGGTAAACTTGTTTTCTATGACCGTATAGCCAGCATACATATCCTCGACGGTTGGACGAAAGCCGGTCTTTTCCCCGTTCAGCATACCGGCAACCATTTTCCCTGTTTTCCAGTCATAAACGTCACCCAGCGCGTTTACTGCGACCAGTGCTCCAACCTTCAGCTCACCAATCTGGACGGCATGGCTTCCTATACCGGATTTCATGCAATAGCTCATCCCCCGATACTTTCCGACCGTTGCCCCTGTACCCGCACCGTAGTTTCCATCTCGATAGTTTCCTTTTTCCGACGCGACGCAAGCGGCATACGCCATATGGGCATCGGGACGGACAGCACAATCTCCAACGGTCAGATCAAACAAGCTCGACTGGCATACAAGGGGGACTTTGGTCACTCCTACGTCAAACCCGATGTGCCGTTCCTCCAGATAACGCATCACCCCACCAGCCGCATCCAAACCAAACGCACTTCCTCCGCTCAACACGATCGCGTGTATTTTGTCGGCGCTTGCAAGAGGAGAAAGCAAGCCTGTCTCTCGCGTTGCGGGTCCACCTCCGCGAATATCCAGCCCAGTCGGTGCGCCTCCATCGCAAATGACAACCGTACACCCTGTTCCCGCGCTGAGTTTTTCCGCCTGTCCAATTCGGATATTTTCAACATCTTTGATAGAAATCTGCCACATGGCGTACCCTCACATCAGGCTGATCGGAACTCGTTTATTTGGGGCAATGTCTTTATGATCTTTAGCGTTTCAAGACTCACCGTCACAATGCTCAACAGCAAATCCAGAATATAACGCGGCTTACCATGTTCCGTTGCCCAATCGTTAGGATCGTTGGTGATTCCGCTGGCCTTGTCTGTTTTGATCTGGTAGCGCTCCATGATCCATTCAATGGCGGAGCGTCCGTTGAGTACATAGTCGTAGGCGTCCAGCGGGATGTTGGAAATCGTGATCCACGGGTTGTATTCAATGACTGACTTGTCTCCCTTGTTTGGGAAGCGCATCTTCTCCACACGGAAGTTGCCGCTTTCCACACCTTCCACCTTTACTTTGGGGCAGGCGGGCTGTGTTTCATACTTCAGGTGCAACTCGGCCAGTGCGCGTCCGGCCTTGCTGAAGACCCAGAAATCGACAGGCTTTTCCACCAGCGGCAGGCGCGGCAGCATCTTGTTAAGGTCTGCATCAAATTTTCTCAGATAATCTTTTGAATGTAATACCCCATAGACATAGTAAAAAATATCTTCTTTCGTTAGCTTTGGTCCATAGCGTTCCCGGCAACGCTCCAAGATAAAACTGGTAATACCGTCCTTACGGGTGTATTGGGCGTTGTTTTCTCCATCAAACAGCGTCGGATGATAAATGGATTTTTTTCATAATGATAAAGAGGAAAACATTGTGATTTTATTACAAAATCAAGATTTGGGCACTTATTAGCCATCATACAAGAAAAACCACGCTGAGAACCAACACCAGAAACACAAATCACGGCATTATAGCTGTCATTCTCTGGAAAAATTGACAGCATTTTATAGACCATCTCATTGAGGGATGGATGGAAATAACAGTTTGTTTTATTAAATGGACGGTAAAGTGCGGTACAGATAGCATCGTTATGGAATGTTTTCTCGCGCTCTTTTTCCAGATCACTCTGAAAAGCCCGCGTCATACTGATGTCCCTTCCGGAGATGCCCGGTAAGAGACGTTTTTCTTTTTTTGACTGCACAAGACTATTGTAAAAAGTGATAGTGTGTTTGATATTTTCGGTCAGTTTTATCTTTGAAGCATTGTAGCACCATGCGTCACGTGCCGTTGCAAGTCCTCTTGAATAGAACGGCACAAAAAAGGTCTGTTTGTTCTCCTTGTTGTCCTTATCGCCAAGGGGAATAAAGCTGCTGAAAACGTCATTGCGCTGATTGAGCCAATCCCCATGCTCGTTAGGATGGAGCTGCTGCCAGTTCATAGCAGGATTGAGGGCACTACGCTTTTTGACGATGATGGAAAGTTTTTCTTCACGGCTCAAATAATCGCCTATATCATGATAATTGATAAAAGCCTTGCCCTTATGGGCGGGATTTTTCACCAAAATGGTAATCGCTATGGGCGTACGGCTGCCGGAGCCAAAAATTTTTCCGCCCTCGCGACGTGACGTTTCCCCACTGGTTCGTTGATTCCCCCTCAGATTGAAAACATAGATTGCGCTGAACTCCTCTTCCAGACATTTACGCAAGCCGTCCATGGCATTGCCGTCCAGCCAGTAGCCGTTGGAAACAAAGGCGATGATGCCCCCCTGCGTTTTGTTCAGCCTGTCGGATGCCCAACGAAAAGCCTTGATGTAGGAATCGTACAGGGAGTTTTTGTTGGTCTGATTCGATTGGGCGGCATAGGTTGCGGCAATGCGCTGTTCCAAGCGGGGATAGGATTGATTCTGCGCATCGTCATTAGCGGACTTCTGCCCCACGGAATACGGAGGATTGCCGATGATGATCTGAATGGGCGTTTTCTGCTGCGCCTGTACGCGTTCGGAGTTTTGCGGCAACGCCGGGGCATAGAGCCAGTTGGTATCGTCCGTTTCTCCAAGCTGGAAAGTATCCGTCAGACAGATGCCGTTGAAGGGCGTATAGGCTACGTCTTCGTTCTGTGTTGCATGGTATGCGTTTTCGATATTAATGGACGCGATATAATACGCCAGAAGAACGATTTCGTTGGCGTGCAGTTCATAAGCGTATTTGCGCGGCAAGGCTTCCGCGTTGATGAGTCCGCTTTGGATCATGCGTGCGATGAAGGTCCCCGTGCCGGTGAACGGATCGAGCACATGCACGTTCTCATCCGACAGCGAACGTCCGAACGTGGCTTGCAGTACATCGGCCACGGAGCGGTTGATGAAATCCACGACTTCCACCGGCGTATACACGATGCCCAACTTTTCCACTGTCAGGGGGAAGGCAGTGCGGAAAAATTTGTCATACAGCTCGATGATGATGCGTTGTCTGCCTTCGGCATTGTCGATGCCGGAAACACGCATTTTCACGGATTCATAGAAGCGTGACAGAACCAGCGTATCCTTTTCCAGAGCCTGTTCTTCCAGAAGGTTGACCATGCCTTGCAGAGCCTTGGAAACGGGATTGCTCCGCACAAAGGAGTAGTTATCGAACAGGGCTTCGAACACCGGCTTGGTGATCATGTGCTGAGCCAGCATTTCCACCACTTCTCCGGGCGTGACGGATGGATTGATGTTCTTGCGCAATCCGTCAAGAAAATCGTCAAAAGCGGCTTTATGCGGACCGGGCGCGGCAATCAGGCGGTTGATGCGCTCCATGTACCCTTGGGCAATTTTTGCTACGTCAGCAGCCCATTGCTCCCAATACCGCTTGTTACCGACTTTCTGTACCATGCGGGCGTAAATGGCGTTTTGGAGTTCCTTCAATTGTGGAAGGGGAAGCTGTACGGCTTTTGCCTTGCCGTCTCCTCCAGAAATTCTGTCACCCGTATCTGTTCCAGAGCCGTCACCAATACCGCCGATCAGCACGGAGCCGCCACCGGTAGGCTTATGGCGGTTAAGATCAATTTTGTTGACCGTGGCGCTGAACCGGTCATCGTGCGCACGCAATGCGTTGAGTACCGTCCAGACTACGGCAAAACGCTTGTTGTCGTTGAGCGCTTCTTCCGGCGTGACATTGGCGGGAATGAGCACCGGAATGATGATATAACCAAACTTCTTGCCCGGCGCAGTACGCATGACGCGCCCAACGGACTGCACCACGTCGATCTGGGAGTTACGCGCTGAAAGAAAAAGAACCGCATCCAGCGAAGGGACATCCACCCCTTCAGAAAGACAGCGTACGTTGGTCAGAATGCGGCATTCATTACCGTCGGAAGGCGAGGCATTGAGCCACGCCAGCTTTTCATCCCTCGTCGTGGCGCTCATGGTGCCGTCCACATGTTCGGCGGCAACGCCCACCATTTCCTCTCGCTCTTTCTGCGTCAGACTGTCGTAATAGCTGTCCTTGAAGCAGGAGAAGACCGCACTGATTTTTTGAGACGTCCTGATGTTCTGACAAAACGCCACAGCCTTGCGCATGGGCGAGGGATCGGAGGCTTTCAAAAGCCCCTCGTCAACAAGCATCCGTTTGGAGAGCGCGTTGATGCAGCCGATGAGCTTGCTGGCGTCATCCGTATCTATTTCCTTGCTCCGATCGGCCACAGCCTCCTGCAAAGCTGCGGGAATCTGACTTTCACTCAAAGTCAGGACCAGCACCTTGTAGTCCGCCAGCAGGTTCTTATCCACGGCCTCGCCAAAACCGATGCGGAAAACTTCCGGCCCATACATGGCCTCGTCATCCATGGAACAAAGATAGGCATCGGCTTCTTTGGCCTTTTTCTTGCTCTCCTCAGCGTACAAGCGCGGCGTAGCCGTCATGTACAGACGTTTTTTCGCCTGAATGAAGGTGTTGTCATGTACCTTAACAAAGGCGGAATCGTCTTCATCCTTCAGCGTGACGCCGGTGGTGCGGTGAGCCTCATCGCAGATGATCAGGTCAAAGTCCCGCTGGAATTCTTTCTGGGCATTGGCGACAACAGCAATTGACTGGTATGTGGAAAAAACAACGACCACTCCATCCTTGTGAAACTTTTCAGCCAGACGGAACTGTCGCACGATGTCCGTCACCCGCGTTGATGCGGGAAAAGCCAAATCTGTGACGCTGTAACCGTCCGTGTCATCATCGCTCTTTTTCTTGCTTTTACTGACTTCCGGATCGGAACAAATGCAGATGGGAAAAATGGGTATGGAACTTTCCGCCGTCCACTCTCGGAGCGTTTGTCCCACAAGCGCAATGGACGGAGCCAGAAACAGCACCACTCCCCTGCCACCGGTTTCCTTCTCCATAATTTTCAGAGAGGTGAACGTCTTGCCCGTGCCGCAGGCCATGATGAGTTTGCCGCGATCTTTAGTCTGGAAATGCTCATGAAAGACCGCAATAGCCTTCTCCTGATGAGGACGCGGAGACTTTTTGTGCTGACGGGCTTCTGAACCGGAAATACCGCTGTCCAGAGCCTTCCAGTCCACAGGAGCCGATTTCAAGTCCGCGAGGCTTATGCGTTGTACTGGAGGCACCTGATGCCGGATAGCGTTTTCAGCCTCGCTGCCCCAATTGTTGGTAGTAGAAATCCAGAGGCGCAAGGCAAAAGAAGTCGTCTGGTGCTGATCGTTGACGAACTGCTTGCTGGACGTGGCCAGAAAACTATCCACAGCGGGTTTGTCAATCTTGGCCTTTTCATCATAGCACTTGCACTGAATGGCCCAGAAATCGCCTTCCACCGTCTGGATAACGAGGTCTATGCCCGTATCCTTGCCTCCGAGGTTCTCCTTGTACGGAAACTCCCGCCAGAGCCAGACATGCTGGAACTTGCCTTCATACCACGGTACGGTTTGTAGAAAAGCCTGCATCAGGCGTTCAAAGCGATCTCCCTTGTCCCGTTCTGAAAAGGAAATGGCGCGATACTTGGCAAGAAGATCTTGGAAGGTCATGGGTGCTCTCCTGAGAAAAAATAGGGCATTTAAAATTATCGCAGAACGCTACAAAAGAGAATCCCCAAGATGGAGGAAATGTATTTTCAGAATACGTCAGGAATCAGCCTTACGGGATAGCGATGCGTCACAGAAACTGACTGATCATGTGCTTTGAAATAACTGTCCAAGGTAGGCATCTCCAACCCACTTCCAGTAAAAGATTCTCCATTATCGCAAACTATTTTTCTATACTATTCCACCAATTGATACGAATAATTCTAATATTTTTTGATAGAAGCCTGCTGCATGACATATCCTCATATCAGACAAAAATAAAAAAGCTATGCTGTGTACATCTAAAGTACGACAGCATAGCTTTTTAATAAATATATAAATTATTCTGATTTTTCATATTCTTTATTGATTTTTTCTATAATGACATCCTTTTTTACTTTTCCTCTTGCTTGTTGCGCCTTCATAACGTTATCGCAAACTTTTTTAGCATGATTATTTGACATTAGTTTTTGTCCAGGAGCATATCCACACAATTTTTTATATTCATCAACACTGATACCATGCGTAGCAAGATGTCTCAAAGTAAGAGAAGAACGTTCTTTTCCACACAGACAACATTTAATTGCCTCATCAGTAATGGCTTCGTTAGGTTTGATGACAAGATCACGTTTGGTAAATTTCTTTTTAGGAATAGAATCAACTGTCGCTTCTATTTGTTTGAGTTCCTCGGCATTCTGTGCGACAGATGAAGGTGTGATATCAACACAACTCCGCGAACTCTGCCTACGTTCGATTTCAAGGTTAAGAATTTTCGCCTTCTCGTATTGTTCCATGACAAATTCTATAGGTTGATCGCTATATTTATTAAAAATAGCATTGAACAGATCCTTATCTTCAAGAGCCATGATGTACCTCCTGTATCGTTTTAAACAACGATACAGGAGAATGTTTTCATTTTCAAGTCAGATTTATTTGCTTCTTCTATATTCATCTATAAGATCGACAACTTCTTGATACAAATCCAATAATTCCAATCCTCCTAGCTCAGCACATTCCGTAAGCATTTCTCGCACAGAAGATGGTATGGCAGGAGGGGTTTCTTCATTGAGCATGGCAACGAGAGCATCACCAAAAAATTTAAGCAAATCATTAGCAAAAACTATTTTAACAGGAAGATCATCTTCACAATATTTCATACTATCCGTCCTTATTTATAACATAATTTACTAATTACGCAAGAAAACAATATCTATCAATGTTGAACTTGACATCTTAACCAATGAATAAAATTATCCTTCTCATAAGCAACTTTTTTGCCAAATCGTATTTTGATTGTTGGTCCTTTAGACAGTGCATCAAGATTGGATAGTGTTTTAGGCTTAATCAGACCACCTGTAAGTTTTGAGACTTCGTTTCTTGTGAACACAGGTGGTAATTCATTTTCTAACTTTTCAAAAAATAATTGCTCTTCTAACATCATGTTACTTTCCTTTTGTAAAATATTTTGTCTTTTTCTACATATTATATTAATATTCATTATTTTAATAAAAAAAAGAATAACTTATTTTTATTATGTAATTACATTTAGATATATAATACTATCTACATATTCTATACATTCTCTGTCGCACGTCGCACAGCACGCACAGTATTTTTAATATACTTTCTGCGACGTGCATTATGAGAATCATTTCATGACAATATTTTCCCATTTTCAGGCATATTCTGCATCAAAAATCTATCCAATATCTATGTTCTGTCTAATTTTATTCTGTAATATGTGTGCGACGTGCTACGCACATCAAAACACCATTTTTTTTCATATCAAACGCTATTCAATCAGGTTACAAAAAAGAGTTGCATTCATAAAGAATGCAACTCTTTTTTCTATAAACTAATTTTTTCTCTATATAAAAAATATACTGTGCGACTTGTGCGACGTGCGACAGGCTATTTTTCACTACCCTGTCGGCAAATTCGTCGCACAGTTTTCATTCGGAATCGCACATCGCACAGATACTATTTAAAATATATTTTCTTCACTCATCTTTTTAGAATCAAAACTAAACTGATGAACTTTACCTTTTTCAACATCATTCTGGACAACTTCATTTTCCCACTTGAATGGAATCAAAGCCCATCCTCTCATATTCGCGTTCTTGTCCGGAATTCGTTTCGTCTCCATGATATTTCCATTACTATTTCTTGCTATCCAGCCCAACTCTACAAGTTTATTTTTTACACTCTTCTTGGATACGCCCCGAAGAATTTCCCTTTCAAAAGGCTCTGACAAGATAAAATAAATCATCGTATCATTTTCTTTAAACTTATACCCAAAGAACTCCGCATAACAAGACCCCACATTACTGTAAGTTATCTCCTTAAAACCACTGTCTCCGTATTTTCGAATAAAAATCTTAATCCGTTTGAGTACCTCTTCAACTTCGAGATCCCCTACACTCGAACGACGCTCAAGCCATTTTTTGAAACAATACTCAGAAGCGGCAATCGCGGTTCCACAATCCCACGGCAAAATCCCGAACTGAATCGCAAGTTCACCCGCTCCGGCTATCATTCCAAAGTGATCGGCAACGCGCACCACTTGTCCTGAAGCGTCCTTGGGACAGTATTCCTGAATAAAATGCTCACATTTTTCTAAGACAAAAAATGCATATCGTTCCTTATCAGTCGTTAATATAGTTAAAAAGTCTTCAATGGGACTACCATAATATTTGATTGCTGAATGAGATAAATACGTACTGAATGTCTTACTATCCATTCCTTGTGGGAGTTTTGTAAATATTCCCATATTCATTTCTGCATCAGCTTCTATATCAATGACACGGACAGATTGACCAGCCATCATCTTGTCCTTACCATTTTCGCTTATCTTGTCATTCAAAGTCTTTTCACCATTGGAGAGTAATGTTATACGCCATTCATGACGACTTCTTGCATTGCCTTCACGTGTTGCCCTTCCCTTGCCGACACCATTCATAGCCATATAAACAATCTCACCAACGGACTTTGAAGGAGCCTGACCTATTTCATCGAGACAAATCAAACTGTCGTTCCTCTGGGCAGCCAATGATTCAAAAGCATTATCTGTCGTTCTCCATTGAGTCATAAATCCATGTTGATCTCCTTTTCCATAAACAGAAGACGCCACACGGCATGTCGTGGTCTTCCCACTTGAGGAATGGCCGAATAAATGAATACCGAATCCATCCTTATTGCATGGCGTGAGTAAAGGAGCGACAAAAGCAAAAGACAACACAAATTCAATCAGGGGGTTGCCCTCACACATCTTTGCAATGTTATCCTTCCATTCTTCAAGAGTGCCGGACACGGCATATGGGTTTTTATGAAGCGTATATGAAGGCATGAATTTTTCAGTAGTGCTGGCTCCGAATGATTTATCATAAAGAATGTAATCCCTCCCCAACCATCCTGAACGATCTACAAGCTTTACCCTGCAATCCGGTTGCATAGTCTGGATATATCCCAAGACTCGTTCCTTGCTCTTTCTCGTTGGTTCAATCCATAGCCCTTCGTTCAGAAGCTTTTCGAGAACACATTCGCCATTTCCCTTAAACTCAGCATTTCTGATGACCAGCTCATGCTTGACATCATCACCATCTAAAAATTCAACCAATTTTCCCCATGAAATGCTCTTAATATCTCGTGTCTGTGCTTTTACCTCTATTTTACTACTGATTTTTTGTTTGCTGCTTTCATCATCAGGATTTGTAAGAAAATATAATCCATCATCAAGATTCCTGTAATATGAAATATTTGGATTGTTATCTATGATTGATTTCTGAAACAATAGCATTGGCATCGTAACATCACAAACAGATTCACATGAATAAATTTTATTGATTTTATCACATGTTATAGGTTCATATACGAATGTAGCACGTCTGATTTCTTTTTCTGTCGTATCATATGAGTAATTTTCACGACACATTGCCAGTTCATGGCATATTTTAGCTCCTTCCTTCCCAAACTTCATCAAAACAATAAATAGATACATCCTTTCCACATCGCTTATGATCTCAATATCTTTAATGCAATGTTGAATGAAGTCACATTCATAAAGATACTCAAATTTCTTCATTAAATTTTTATAAGAATCGTTTGAGTGTATCTCATTTTGAGATGATATAAAAAGTTTCTTCAATTTATCGTTTATATTGTGCTCAATATTTATATCAGAAACGACTCGTTCCTGTAAGGTTAATTCCATAAGCTCTATAAAAGGAAGTGAATTTATTTCACCCCATTTTACGGAAACAGCATATCTTCCGTTGCTCAGTTTTGCGTTTTCATCATAAATGAATCCTGATTTTCCCATGCTATATAACGACATATCGATATTTAATAGATTCGTACAATAATGTCTGTATAAATCTAGCATCTTAAAAACCATATTTCTATAGATTCTAGGTAAATAAATATCTCCGTTTTCACCTCCAAAACACCATGCTGGAATAATAAGGTAGTATCTATTATCGCAGGTAATGACATATCTAAATACATCTGGATTAATATCGTAAACACTACTTATAATTTCAATAAAACTTTTAAAATATTCAAACGCTTTTTCAGCGTCATCATTATCATAAATACAGACACTCAAATCACCATAACGTACTGGCTCTTCTTTCCATCTTTCAGGATAAAAAGAATATGAATACGCAGAAAAAGCTGTTGCACCCTGATCTCTCGCATCATTTCTTTTATCCGGCGTGTCATCAATTTTATAAATTGATTTTACTTCTTCATTCGTGTTTACAACATAACAAACTTTTACATTTTGAGTTTCCATGACGTGATCCTTTTGATATATTTTTAACTACATATTATAGTCAGAAAAGGATCAATCAGGACATTTATACAAACACTATAAAGTTATCTTTTGATAATCTACATAGAGATACAAAACCTAAAATACTCTGCTCTGATTATTAAAAATTATTTGGTTAACACACAGATATATACTTCTACAAAAAATATAAGGTTATTTCTAAGACCGGCATATCTCCAAATCGCAAGCTGAAGCTGACGATCGCTATATTGTTACGTCATAATGATTCTAAATAAATACAAATAATTTTCTGAGCACGATAACAAATATAAACTCATAGTTAGGCAACAGGAGTGAAGGGTAAAAAGCCTTCCAGCTTGTGAGCAAAGGCCTGCTCTATTACCATGTGCAAAAAAGAGAGGTCCATGCACGCTGTACGTGCATGGACCTATTCCTTACATCAATTTCTACAAACTATTCCCAAGTATACTTCAAAAGATATTCTGAAAGCGTCCCACTTAGCCAACCTACTTGTATTTTTTATTTAATATACTAAAGCACTGTGCGACTTGTGCGGCGTGCGACGGGTCATTTCTCGCTCTCCTATCGGTAAATTCATCGCACAGATTTTGGTTTGTAAACGCACATCGCACAGGCAAAATCATATTACTAAAAACTATGCATATGTATATATCCCTTGATAACTTAAAATATCTTTTCTTCAAACTTACTGAATCTAGCGAACAGTTGAGACGAAAAACAGCAACCCCCAAAATATATTTTTTAGGCGCTAAAATCATTTAATAGAACCTAAAAAATCATTTTCAATTTTGAAAATATCCCTTCTCTCATCCAGAACGCATAAATCTGATTCAGCATTGCATTAAGAACAGAAGAGGTCACCTTACATCATATCAGAATATAAAATGCTACATAAGTTTGTAAGGTAATAAATCCTACTGCCATCCCATTGACAGTGGTATAGTTTTTGTCATGAGTATAACAGTATGACTGGATTCTTCTCCTTGATGTCATAGATAAGTGATGGGGATAAGGCATTGTCCCTATCCCCATTGAAATACATTGAATTTATCAACCTCTTCGCTTCATATCAGGATAGGTTGAAAGTACAAATTTCTGTATTCACAACTTCGTGGCCTTCCTCTTCTTCGAAGGGTGATATCATTGCCGATAGATGCAATGATCCCGTGTTGCTCAAGACAATAAAGCGCCACATCAATTTCAGATGCCCGATAAGAGGACTTGAGACGTTGCTTCAGTTGAGTTGCAATGAACATTTCCACGTTGTGCTCCAAAATCCATAAGGCAACATCGCGTGCACAGGCTTGTTCACGCTCATCAGCCGTACTACGAGCACATATCTGCATGTGATGAGCAAAGACATCAACTATATCGAACGCAAGGCGGATCTCATTTTCCTTAATTGGAGAAGCTTCCGGATCAGAGTACTCTGCAAGGTGAAGTATCCCCGCAATACGGAGAGCATGCTCCCCTATACGTCTTACCCATGCTTCAATTTTCCAAAGCTCTTCCAAATCCCTCAGCTCCTGCATCCTGAGTTCATTTTCACTCTTCCAAAATTGTTCCGCATCATGGCTTAACTCCATGCTAAAGCACGCCTTTTCATGCACGGCATCTAGTGCCCCAATGATTCGGGATAAAACGTTTTCCATGCGTTGCCGTATCTCATCGCTCAAAGGATACCTCTCGTGCCTATAGACGATTTCATCAGGCAAGTGTCGGTAGACAAGCATGCGTGCAATCAATCCGCGATTATTCGCTTCCTGATCATGGAGCAATGCTTGGAAAGGCCCGAGTTGCGTGAAGGTGACGTCAATGATAGCGGGATCGTAACTTACAGTCTGCCCACGTGAAATACGATCCTGAGCATGGGGTTCGCCTGACCAATATTTGCGGAGCTGATCCATTGCCCCTTTGGGCAGTGGTATGCCCTCTGGATCAATCCTTCCCACAAAACCTTGGAAAGCCATGCGTTGGGAATAGGCGGCGCTTGTGAGCTCAAAAAGTGTAAAACATGGAGGCAACAATTTGGTTTTCTTTTCTTTCTCGACTTGTAGCATTTCCTCATACTGTTCAGGATTTCCCGTACGGGCGTAGGAGTTACAAAGCTCTCGCATACGACGAGCCCGCACTCTGTTGTCAACGGCAATCTTGGCATTGAGCTCTTCGTAATGGAGCAATATTTTTTCATCAATTTTCTTGAAAAAATCCAAAAACTCCGCAGTGGCAGCAGATTTACCTGTTCCAGATTCCGCACCAACCATAAGCAGGAGGGAAAGTGAGCTTTTAATTCCAGCTCCCGGAAGGTAAACGGAAGCCCTGCCATGGTTCGCCAAGGCAACGGCACCGAGCCAAGCCAAAAAAACAAGATTGAAATCCGCATGACTGGCGGAAGAAATTGCGGAAACGATTTCCTCCGTTACGGGTGGCAATGGCAACCTGGAGAAGGTCTTCTCGGGAACTTCAGCAAAAAACTTTGCATCCCGAATTTCCTCAAGCAACCTGTCACGCGAGCGTCGGACTCGTAGCAGCCCTCCATCGTACATCTAGTGTTCCTTTTGCGGGGGAAAACTCCCCCGCACATTTGGACTGTTATATCAGGGAGGCGATGAAACCGGAAACATCAGTCTCGATCTTCAGCAGCGCGTCCGGAGTCGCATCAGGAAACAGCCTACGAATATCCTCCGGCATGTCTGCCAGCAAGACCGTCTGGTAAGCCGCCTTTGTCCGCTGATGCCCAGCCGCAAAGGCCTCGGCCTGATGGCGCTTGAGCTGAAGCTTGTTCCACGCCATCTGGCGCATGATTTCGAGATCCGTCAGGCCTGCGGACAATCTTTCAAGAAACTGCGCGTGCTCTTCACGAAAGCGTTGCCGGGGGGATTTTTTGGACGATTCGGGCATAAATCTTTCTCCGTTTTTATGGTAATAGGGGGAACGGATCGCACAGAGGAAAGGAAGACTACTTCCCAAGAGTGCTTTCCTATTTATCCGGAGAAATACTCTCACTCTCGTGTCCATGTCAGGAGGGAATAAGATAAAAACCTTGTTCCCCCCCCAAGGCACATTTTTGCGTACTAGAGATGGTTTCAAAAAATTTAAAAAGAGGTTAAAATCCTCTGTACTGGAGGATGGTTATGTCTCGAATTAGCCTGAACAAGACGCAGTGGTCGAAAATACAACCGCATCTTTCTGGCAGGGCCGCTACGGGCCGCCCCCCTGCCGATGACAAGCGGACTCTCGAAGCCATTCTTTTTGTCCTGACGACAGGTGTCGATGGCGCGCTCTTCCCTCTGAATACGGCAGTTATGTCACGGCATGGCGAAGACATAGGCGATGGACACAAGATGGAACCTTTGACCGTATATGGTACATGCTCCTTTTTGAGCTTGAATTCAAAGGAAAACTTGATCTCAAAAAATGTGCATTGGATGGCTCGTTTGTACGAGCAAAAAGGGGGCCAACGAGTCGGCAGAACCCGTGGAGGTTCAAGCAGCAAGCGCCATGCCGTCGTAGATGGGAACGGGCTACCGCTGGCAGTGGTGCTGTCAGACGGGCGGTGCCATGACGTTACCCGTGCCCTTGCCGCTGTGGAAAGTATCCAGATAGGCTGCCTGTGCCGCCGTCCACGCGGCCTGGCTGCGGATAAGGGCTACGATAGCAGGGGATTTCGCAAGTATCTGTCTATGCGAGGTATACGGCATAGTATCCCGGAACGGAAGAAGGCAAAAAGAAGGCCGGGACGGCCTCCAGCGTATCACAGAAACCTGTCCTCGAATCGCTGGAAGGTGGAACGTTTCTTTGCCTGGCTGGACAATTTCCGTCGTTTGGCGACTCGCTTTGAGCGACTTTGCCTGATGCATCTTGGTTTTATTCAACTGGCTTGCGTCATGATTTTACTCAGAAACGTTTTGAAATGACCTCTAGTGGACAACGCTCAAGATAATGTTCTCCTGTAGGTTTATACATTTCCGGTGTTTCAGATGTCGGGGTCGTTTTTTGATTTTTGATTGAATATGCCGCTATCTTGTAATTCATTATAAATGATTTTAAGCAATTTTCATTTGAAGAGCACATTTTACATTCTTCTAATGAGCATATTTTCTTATTATACTTATATAGTTTTTCAGATACAATCCTATTTCTTATATCAGTAAAACTTGTCTTCCTATTTTCTCTTAAAATATCCCAAGTATACAAACCAATTATCCTTTTGTAAAAAGAATTTGTTCTATATGATTCTGTTTTGTCAGCAGATGAAATCTTATTTAATATTTCTTTATCATCATCTGATAAATAAATACCCTTACAGAGCTTAAAAATACATATCTCATAATTTAATTGCAGTATCAAGTCGCTCTGTTTTTCATATTTACTATTAAAGTCTATATGTATAATGAGCGTTTTATCGTCTTTACCTTCTATTAAATGACATCCATATTTTTCAAAAAAATATTCTTTATCATTCTCATCATCAAAGGGATCAAAAAACGGCAAATCAAAATCTTTATTACGCAATCTATCAAGTAAATTCTTCATATCAGTAAGATATATAACATCAGATGCATACACTTTATATTTTTTAGAAATATCATATAAAAATGATATTATATCAAAGTTTATTGTAACATTTTGTATGCTAATCGATGGTTTATACATATACGAATTAATTTTTCTATCATATCTACAGATACACTCTCGAACTTCACTTGGTTTATATTCTTTTTCAAGATTATGTATTACAGATATCACCTTATTAAACTCTTCACCTGAAGAAAATTCTTCAAAATGTCGTTTACAATACTCAATACGCAAAAAGAAATCTTCCTTCGTCTGATTCGATATATAGATATCTTTAAGACAGCTATTCATATAACACTCCATAATTTATATAAAATACATATTTAAATAATTATAAATATTATTATTTACATAACACTTCATATATTTTCATACAATTTTATATACATAATTCATAATCAATTTTGCTAATTACTTCGTCAAAACACTGTTTGGGACTGAACCTCGAACCATACTGTTTCGCCGCCAATTCAGGAATATCATGACCAAACACCTGTCTGAATACATCGTTCTGAAGATGACGTTTTTTATAAAAATCACTGAATGTATGCCGTAATGAATGAAAACTCTTCTTCCCCTGTACTCCACATTTATTAATTATTTCTCTAAAATTCTTGCCTACCTGCTTTCCATACCGTGGAGCTCTTTCAGTTTTACTTAATTTAAAAAACACTCTTTCTTCTCCTTTTCTCCTGACACTATCAAAGTATTCAATAAATCCAAGCTCTATCAATTTATTATGCATAGGAACAATTCTAACTGCGTTTTTGTTCTTTACCTGCTTATCATTCCTTCCATCCCGTGATGGATTAGCATTCACATCAAAAACCCATATCCCATCTACAAAATAAACGTCATCTACGCTCAGTTGACTTATTTCCTCTAAACGCATTCCAGAGTAGAGACTTATAAGAGGACACCAATAGTAGGCTTCATTTACACGCCTTTTATCTTTAAACACATCTGATAAAAATATTTTGCTTAAATCATCAACGCTGAAAGACTCTCTAAGTTCTATTACAGACCTTTCATCTTTAATCTGTAACCCCTTTGCCGGATTATGACTGCGTAATATACCCTCATTGATACACCATTCAAACAAGCTTGAAATAGCTTCAATGATTATATTGATACGTGTCACACTCAGCCTCTTATGAGGATTCATTGCAATGATCTCATCTACGCTTTTTCCTTTATACTCTTTTCGATTAAATCTATGGGGAGGGAGTTTGCATAGTTTATCTCTAAACTCTCGAATATCCTTTCGGCTAATGCTGTCAATATATCTATCACCAAGAATATCCAAAGCAAAAAACAATCTACCTTTATGCTCCTGAACAACATGATCTTTCCATGCACCGTCAGATACTTTCGTAGTGATATAATTTTCTATTGTTTCAGACAACAAATATCTTTTAATTTTTTCTTGTTCAATATCATAAAACTTTTGTTTTCTACCAATTGAACCCTCTTTCCAGAAATCTTCCTCAAATTCGTATTTTCCAAATTCTCTTGTTTTGAAAAGACTGCTAAACATAGCCATCATTTTCATATAGCATTTTGTAGCTAGAATTTTATCTTCATCCTTTGCCAATTCTTTTTCTGTAAATAATCCTGAATAAATCAGTAAAGGAATAATTTTGTTAATATTCCATTCAAGGTTTTCTTTGCTTTTCAATAATAACTGATGTGTATTTTGAAAAAGACGTAAAGAGTATTCCTCATGGCTGATCTCATCGATGCCTGAAACATCAACGATAGGAGAATCAGGCTGCCTATTGTTTTTTTCCAAAAGGACACGAAGGAGCCCATTGAGACGCTTACGGATAGTCTGATAGTCCACACCACGTTGTAAAAGCGCTTGAAGCTCGGAATAGATATGCCGCGCCAAAGAATTTGCCTTGCGTACATAGGACGTACGCAGGCTTATCCGGAACTCGGAAGGAACGCCTTTCCCTTGCTTTCCTGTGGGTATTCTCAGACGAAAATAGAAGATATCGCCGCGTCGGTAAAGATAGGCGGGAAATGAAGGTGAGGATGATGAGGAATTTTTTCTAGTGGGGGTTCCGCCGTGGGACGTTCGCATAGCTGGTCCTTGCCGATTTTCGGCAGTTGTGACCTAGCTTGTGGCACAAAGTGGCACACTTTGCTCTCATGCAGGGCTTTCCAGCCCTTCACTCAACGGCTTCAAACAAAAAAAGAAAGCCGTCACAGCATGTTACTGCAACGGCTTAAAAAAATGGTGCCGAAGGGGAGACTCGAACTCCCATGAAGGAACCTTCACTAGACCCTGAATCTGATTGCGAAGTTCCCCCGGCTTCCCTGGAGTAGTAATTTCAACATGATAGCTCATCGCAAGTTCCCTGGAGTGCCCTTGTTTTCCCCCAAAAGTGGGGGCATAGTGGGGGCATGAAAAAGCCAAAAATCAAGACACCGTACCCCGGAGTTCGTTACTACGAGCACTCTACCCGGAAGCAGCGCAACGGGCAACCCGACCGCTACTACTCCATCCGCTATAAAAAAGATGGCCGTACCATCGAAGAAGGCATGGGATGGGCCACTGAACAGTGGAACGCGGAAAAGGCCTTCAAGGTGCTGTCCGGGATCAAGGAGAACAAAAAAACCGGTGCTGGGCCTCAAAGCCTTTCCGAAATGCGCAAAAAGGCTGCTGCCGAACGCGCTGCCGCCGAAAAAGAGGCATCTGAAGAGTACGTCACCAACATGCCCTTCCAGGACTTTTTTGAAAGGTACTACATGCCCGAAGCCAAACGCTCCAAGCGAAGCTGGCTCACAGACGAGCAGCGCTACCATAAAATTATCAAACCGGCCATTGGCGCAAAGCCGCTGCCTGCCATCACGCGGGAAGATATCCAAGGCATCATTGACAGCCTGGTGGAGTCCGGGGCGGCCCCGTCTACCATCAAGCAATACCGCAGCATCATAAATTACACGTTCACCCAGGCCAGCCTCACGAAGTTGCAGGGCGCGACCATTTTCGGTGGGCAAAACCCTGTTCGTGGCGTCAAAATTCCTCCTATCAAAAATGCCCGCGAACGGTTCTTGACGGCCAAGGAAGTAAAATCGTTGATAAACGCGGCCAAAAAGTTGCCTTACATAGATTTGCATGATTGCATCGTGCTCTCGTTGAACACCGGATTGCGACTTGGTGAGCTTCAGCGCCTGGAATGGCCCGATGTGGACATGGCTCATGCCATGCTCACCGTGCGCGACGAAGCGCACCGCAAACCAGGGGGCAAGGTGCCGTTGAATGACGCCGCACTTGGGATTTTCAAAGAACGCTGGAAGCAACAGAAAAAAAGAATTGCCACCGGCTTGGTTTTTCCGCCCATTGTGGGCGGAAACATGCGCGCAAGCCTTACCCATGCGTTCAGGGCACTGGTGGATTCTGTAGGCCTCAATGACGGAATCAGACCGGATGACAGGGCGAGACGAATTGTATTTCACAGTCTTCGCCACACTTTTGCGAGCTGGCTCGCTTGTAATGGCGAAGACATATACCGCATCCAACGACTGATGCGGCATAGAACCATTACAATGACTATGCGCTACGCTCATTTGATACCCGATGCCACCCGGTCTGCCGTTCATAACCTGAAGCCGCCTAAAGCTCTTTGATGTTGTTTTTTAGCCTTGATACGCCCATCGTACCTATCAGCCAGTTCACAAGGGATTCTGTGGGGTACACGACACTCCGGCCAACCTGGAAGGCCCCCAAAGGGCCATCCCCCGATGAGTCGGCATTGGCAAGAGTTTTGGGGGTAATGATGCCGCCAAGCTGCCGCTCCACATCCTTGCGGGCTATGGTTGGCGGAAGCTTGGACAGCAGCAACTGGCGAAACTCATCTTCTGGCCGTAAAGCAGTCTGTGTCATGCCAACCTCATTATGTTTTCAACGTTCAGATTGCACTTCATGCTTACATGATTCATGAAACCTATGGCGTTTATACTTGGCAATCAGACAAAGCATGGATTCACAGCCATTTTTCCACAGCATTTTTTCGCAATGCCTGCGAACCCCACTCACACTCATGCCCAACTGCATTGCAATTTGCTGATATGTAAAACTGTGCATGAACAACTCCAATACCTGCTTTCCGCGAGGCGATAGCTTTATTCTACTTGGAGGTGTGACCGTTGTTATGGAGCTTGCCTCAATCTTGATCAGCAATTCACGGGTTGTTCGCACTGCAAAAGCACTCCTGAGATTAACGAGATGCCAGCGTACTGTTCCATAGGAGATTGACAACATCTTCGCAAGTTCTTTTAGGCCGTATCCCGTGGGCAAGTAGCCCTACAATTTGCCGCTCCGTCTGAGTCAAATCTCGCACTTTCTTCTCCATGCTATAGTGTCTATAAAAAAGTACATCTTTACAGGCAGTAGCACGGTGAGAACGCTCAAAACAGTGGCCTTTTGATAGGGGCTGAAAAAAAATAATCCGACGACGATGGAAATAGCCTGATTATATTTCTTTTAAATACAGCGTGTTGTGAGTGTGCGCTTATGACTCAAAAAGCCTTTTCCGCTTAATCCCTTGCTCGCCCAATCCTTGCCTATCCGGGCTTGTGCGTTTGACAGTCCGGCATTGCTAAAATAGACTGAAAAAGTCGAATGTTAAAAATGACCGCAATACCCAACATCTCCACCCTCAGGCGCGGCAAACCGTGCCCAAGAGGAGCCTCCCCAATGCCTGAAATGAAAGATCGCTGGTTGTCTGTAGGTGAAATTGGCGAATACCTGGGCGTCAGCAGCGACACTGTTTACCGCTGGATCAGCACACGCTCAATGCCTGCCCACCGCATGGGCCGTTTTTGGAAGTTCAAAAAGGACGAGGTTGATGCTTGGGTAAAGGCTGGAGGGGCTGTTGAAAAAGAAAATCAACCGAATGTCCCGGATGAGGGGTAATTATGCTCGAGCAAGTCTATTCTGAAGTAAAAAATTCCCTTCACTCTGCTGAGAGCTTATATTACCGCTTGGTGCTTCTTGTTGGGCAATCTGGCACAAGCAAAAGCAAAACTCTTTATAAAATAGCTCACGAATTAGGAATACCCGTAATAAATGCTAATATGATAATTTCTGGGCTGCTTTTGGAATTGACTTCTAAACAAAGAGCATTGCGACTACCTTCAATTTTAAACGAAATTTGTTCGAATTCGAACTCTCTTGTCATTTTAGATAATACTGAGATTCTTTTTGACAGTAGCCTTAAACAAGATCCATTAAGATTACTCCAATCTATTTCAAGAAATCGCATTCTTTTATCTTCATGGAATGGAAGATTTTTAAAAAATAAACTTTTATACGCTGAAGTGGGCCATCATGAATTTAGATCATATGAAAATGCTGATGCGCTAATTATAGACATGAACAGCAATACTTCTATCGGAGAAGAAACAAAAATGTGCAAGGCGGAACAAGCATGAAGTACGAAAGTCTTATTCAATTTGATCCGATAGAATCAGTAGTTCAGTTGCGTGACGCGGACAAAACAAGCGCCGCACACACACTCGTAAACACCTATGTAATTTCCGAAGAAATGGCCGAACGGCTTACCCAGCTTGTCATTCCTCAGATGCAGTTTGACCTGCCGGTCGACAACAAAGGTCTGTTGGTCGTCGGTAACTACGGCACCGGTAAGTCGCACCTGATGTCGGTGATTTCAAGCCTGGCCGCAGACGCATCCTTGTTGGAAGGACTGAACCATCCGGGTGTCCGCAAAACAGCCGAGCAAATTGCTGGACGTTTTAAGGTCATTCGTACCGAAATTGGAGCCACCACCATGTCCTTACGTGACATAATGGTGGCCGAACTGGAAGAGCATCTCGAAAAACTCGGCGTGGAGTATGTGTTCCCCGAAGCCGGGACCATTACCAGCCACAAGCGGGCCTTCGAAGACATGATGGCCAAGTTCGGCGAGGTCTTCCCCGAACACGGCCTGCTGCTGGTGGTCGACGAGCTGCTCGACTACCTGCGCACCCGCAAGGACCAGGAGCTGATCCTCGACCTCAACTTCCTCCGCGAGGTCGGCGAGGTCTGCAAGGACCTGCGCTTCCGCTTCATGGCCGGTGTCCAGGAAGCCATTTTCGACAGCCCGCGCTTCGCTTTTGTCGCCGACAGCATCCGCCGGGTGAAGGACCGCTTCGAGCAGATCCTTATCGCCCGCAGCGACGTGAAATTCGTCGTGGCCGAGCGCCTGCTCAAGAAGACCACCGAGCAACAGGCCAAGATCCGCGACTACCTGATGCCTTTTGCCAAATACTACGGCGGGCTCAATGAGCGCATGGACGAGTTTGTCCGGCTCTTCCCGGTGCATCCCGATTACATCGACACCTTCGAGCGGGTCACCGTGGTGGAAAAGCGCGAGGTGCTCAAGACCCTGTCCATGGGCATGAAAGGCATTCTCGGCAAGGACGTGCCGCAGGACGAACCCGGCCTGATCGCCTTCGACAGCTATTGGGGTACCCTCAAGCAGAACGCTTCGTTCCGCGCCATTCCCGAAATCCGGGCAGTCATTGATTGCAGCCAGGTTCTGGAATCCCGCATCGAGAACGCCATCACCCGGAAACAATACAAGCCGATGGCGCTACGCCTGATCCATGCGCTGTCCGTCCACCGCCTTACCACCGGCGACATCTATGCCCCCATGGGCGCATCCGCCGAGGAACTGCGCGACCGCCTCTGCCTGTTCGATCCGCTGATCGCCGAGCTGGGCAGCGACGAGCCCGACAAGGACCTGCAGACCCATGTGGAAACGGTCCTGCGCGAGATCCACAAAACGGTCAGCGGCCAGTTCATTTCCTTCAATGCTGATAACCGCCAGTTCTATCTCGACCTGAAGAAGACCGACGACTTCGACGCCCTGATCGATAAACGAGCCGAAAGCCTGGGCCAGGCTCAGCTCGACCGCTTCTACTACGAGGCGCTCAAGCGGGTCATGGAATGCCAGGACGCCACCTACGTGACCGGCTACAAAATATGGCAGCACGAACTGGTCTGGCAGGAGCACAAGGCCGCCCGCTCCGGCTACCTCTTTTTCGGGGCACCAAACGAGCGCTCCACCGCCGTGCCGCAGCGGGACTTCTACCTCTACTTCATCCAGCCCAACGATCCGCCGCGCTTCAAGGACGACAAGGTCAACGACGAGGTCTTCTTCCGCCTGAAAGGCACCGACGAGGAATTCCAGACTGCGCTGAAGAGCTATGCGGCGGCGCTGGATCTTGCCGCCACCTCATCGGGCCACGCCAAGGCCACCTATGAATCGAAGGCCAACGGTTTCCTGAAGAAGCTGGTCCAGTGGCTGCAGAAGCACATGAGCGATGCCTTCGAGGTCACTTATCAGGGCCGCGCCAAGTCCATGACCGAATGGGCCAAGGGCAAATCCATCCGCGACCTGTCCGGCCTGTCGCCCCACGAGACCATCAACTTCCGCGACTTGGTGAACACCATCGCCGGTGTCTGCCTGGCTCCGAACTTCGAGAACCAGGCCCCGGACTACCCGTTCTTCTCGGTCCTGATCACCGGCAACAACCGCGCCCAAGCCGCGCAGGACGCCCTGCGAGCCATCGCCGGGCAGAACCGCACCAAGCAGGCCACCGCCGTGCTGGACGCCCTGGAGCTGCTCGACGGCGAGAAGATCGACCCCTACAAGTCGAAGTACACCAAGTTCATTCTCGATACCGTCAAGGCCAAGGGGCACGGCCAGGTAGTCAACCGCAGCGAGATCATCCAGGACGACCACGGGCTGGAATACATGAACCCCGGCGGTGGTCGGCTTGAGCCGGAATGGGTGGCGGTCATCCTGGCTTCGCTGGTCTATTCCGGCGACATCGTGCTCGCCATCCCGGGCAAAAAGTTTGATGCCACCGGCCTGCAGCAGCTTGCCGCGACCGGCATGGACGAGCTGGTCCGCTTCAAGCACCTGGAGCAGCCCAAGGAATGGAACCTGCCCGCGCTCAAAGCGCTGTTCGAACTGCTCGGCATGACGCCGGGCATGGCTCAGCTCGTCACCCAGGGCAAGGACGAGCCGGTGCAAAACCTGCAGCAGGCGGTGGGCAAGATCGTCAAGCGCATTGTCATGACCCAGCAGACCCTGCGCGAAGGGCTCTCCTTCTGGGGCCTGGATCTGCTCGCGGGAACCGACCTGGCCAGCCAGGCCAACGGGCTGGACGAGGCCAAGGGCTTCTTTGAATCGCTCCAAGCCTACTCCTCGCCGGGTAAGCTGAAAAACTTCCGCTACAGCACTCCCGAAGTGCTGGCCCACGAAAAGGCCGTGAAGGCCCTGGATGAGCTGGACGCCCTGCGCGAGTTCATCATGGACCACAGCCCGACGGCGTCCTGGCTCTCCACCGCCGAGGCGGTGCTGCCCGCCGAGCATGACTGGGTGGATCGCATGAAGACCACCCGGCAGGACGTGCTGGATGCCCTCAAACATGCCGACCTGACCGAGCTGGCCAGCCAATCCCAGGGCATCGGAGCCAAACTGCAGAAACTGAAAAAGGATTGCATCGTCGCCTATATCAGCCTGCACACCAAGGCCAGGCTGGGCGTGAACGACGACAAGCGCAAGGCAGGCCTGCTCAACGATCAGCGCCTGCAAACCCTGCTCAAGCTGGCCGGTATCGATCTGATGCCCCGGCAGCAGCTCACCGATTACCAGAACCGCCTGGCCGGGCTGAAGAGCTGCTTCGCCCTAACCGAGCAAAACCTCGATGCCTCGCCCATCTGCCCGCATTGCGGGTTCCGGCCTTCGGTGGAAACCGGCGCGGCGGCAGGCTCGCAGATGATCGACCAGATGGACGCCCAGCTCGACGCCATGGTGACGGCCTGGACCTCCACCATCCTCAGCAACCTGGAGGACCCGATCACCCAGGCCAACATGGACCTGCTGAAAATCGACGACCGCGAGCCCCTGGAGGCCTTCATCAAGTCGAAGGAACTGCCGGTGCCGCTGGACAGCAACTTTGTCCATGCATTGAAGGAAGTACTCTCCGGCCTGGTCAAGGTCACCGTCAAGGCGCAGGAACTGCAACAGGCCCTGCAGGTCACCGACGGCCCGGCCACCCCGGCAGAGATGAAGAAACGCTTTGAGGAGTACATCGATCAGCTCACCAAGGGCAAGGACCCGGCCAAGGTGCGGATCGTCATGGAATGAATGAGTCACGGGTCGCGAGTCATGAGTCACGAGTCGAAGGATTGAAAATGGCAAGGATTGAAAAGTTCGAGGATATCGAAGCATGGCAACGGGCAAGACAGCTCGCCAAGGCCGTGTATGCCGTTACATCGGAAGGAAAGTTCGCTCGTGATTTCGGACTGCGTGACCAGATTCAACGGGCAGCCGTTTCGGTGATGTCCAACATTGCCGAAGGATTTGAGCGTGGTGGTGATGTTGAATTCCGGCGATTCCTTGCCATCGCAAAAGGCTCTGCCGGTGAAGTCAAAGCGCAACTCTACGTGGCTCTTGATGCCGGGCTGATTGATCAGACCGCTTTTGACTCGCTTTACAAAATGGCCACCGAGACAGGGAACCTCATTGGCGGGTTCATGCGCTACCTGAGTCGCGAGTCAGCGGGTCAAGCGTCGCGAGTCAAAAGCAATACAAAGAATCGGAGCAATTCATGAGCGATAAATACGGACAGCAACAGACGATGTTTGAGACAGAACGACCCGCGACCCGCGACTCGGGACCCGTGACCTGCTTAGGCATGACCTTCGAGAATGATGAGGCCCGCCGCGCCCATTTCACCGAGGAGCTGCGTAAGAAGCTGCAGGACCCGGAGTTCCGCAAGATCGAAGGCTTTCCCATCGGCAGCGATGAGGACATCCTGAACCTGAGCGATCCGCCGTATTACACCGCCTGCCCGAATCCGTGGGTCGCCGACTTCATCGCCGAGTGGGAGACGCAAAAGCCAGAGCAGCCCGAAGGTTCTCACTACCACCGGGAACCTTTTGCTGCCGATGTGAGCGAGGGCAAGAACGATCCCATCTACAACGCGCACTCCTACCATACCAAGGTGCCGCACAAGGCCATCATGCGTTACATCCTTCATTACACGCAGCCGGGCGATATCGTGTTTGACGGTTTTTGCGGCACTGGCATGACGGGGGTGGCTGCCCAAATGTGTGGTGACCGCGAAGTGGTCATGTCTCTTGGCTACCAGGTGAAGCCGGACGGCACCATTTTGCAGGAAGAGACGGACGAAGATGGCAAAAAGGTTTGGCGATCATTTTCAAAACTCGGCGTCCGAAGAGCGATTATTAACGACCTGTCTCCAGCAGCAACGTTTGTTTCATACAACTACAACAGCCCAATAAATCCATCATTATTCGAACGAGAATCCAATCGGATACTCAAGGATGTCGAAAAAGAATGTGGTTGGATGTATGAAACCCGACACTCTGACGGTTCGCTGTGCAAAGTGGATTACTTCGTATGGAGCGAAGTATTCACTTGCCCATCTTGCGCAACACAATTGGTCTTTTCCGAAATGGCACTTGATGGCGACACAGGACGGGTTCGAAAAGAACTAAAATGCCACTCATGCAACAGTGAAATTAAGAAGAATGACTTAGAGCTCGCATATGAAGAGCGATGGGACCCGATTCTGCGGAAATCGCATGGGCTACCTAAACGTGTCCCATACCTTATCGTTTATCGGAAGGGAAAAGAGAAACTATCCAAGAAACCAGATGAATATGATTTAGAGCTGGTTAGCAAAATCAATGATCTCCCTTACCCAGAGTTCCCCGTGGTGGAAATTCCAGATATGCAGATGATGCGTGTTGGGCGAATGAAACCATCTAACATCACGCATTTGCATCAATTTTTCCTAAAGCGCCCCTTTTTAACTCTCGTCTCATTCTGGAAGAGGGCTGCACAAATTAGTGATCCAGACTTTAGGTCCAAAGCGTTGTTTTTTGTTGAACAATCCGTATGGGGGCTATCTGTATTAGCCAGATATACGCCCACCCATTTTTCGCAGGTGAACCAGTATCTTTCAGGCGTGTTTTATATGGCTTCGCATATCGTCGATGTATCGCCAAGGTACATTCTTGGCGGCAAAGCCAAAAGGTTGGCTACCGTTTTCAGCAATCTCAGGGCTGATAAGAAACTTACCGTAACAGCGACACAGGACACGTCATACATCGGCATACCTCCAAATTCGTTAGATTATGTGTTTCTCGATCCACCCTTTGGGGAAAATATTTATTACTCAGATTTGAATATATTGATCGAATCATTGCATGGGGTGGTTACAAATACTAAATCAGAGGCGATTATTGATCGCGTTAAAGGCAAAGATTTTGCCGATTATCAGCGATTAATGACTGGATGCTTCCAAAAAGCGTATGATTCATTGAAACCCGGAAGGTGGCTTACTGTCGAGTTTTCAAACTCTAATGCAAGCATCTGGAATTTGATTCAGACCAGTCTAGGTGAAGCCGGATTCGTAGTCTCAAATGTTTCTGCGCTGGACAAAAAGCAGAGAAGTTTTCAGTCGATTGTATCCCCAACTGCTGTCAAGCAAGATTTGGTAATATCTGCCTACAAGCCAAACGGCGGTTTCGAGGAAAGATTCAAAAGCGAAGCACAAACCGAAGAAGGTGTGTGGGATTTTGTTCGCACGCACTTGAAGTATCTTCCGGTCACCAAGCGACAGGGCGCATTGCTTCAGTTTGTCCCAGAACGAGACCCGCGCATCTTGTTCGACCAGATGATAGCCTTCTACGTTCGCAAGGGTTACCCGGTGCCGATTTCCAGCCAGGAATTCCAGATCGGTCTGGCGCAGCGCTTCATCGAGCGTGACGGCATGTACTTCCTGCCAGACCAGGTGGCCGAATACGACCGTAAAAAAATGACCTCAGGCGAATTGACACAAATGGCCATGTTCGTTTGCGATGAGGCATCGTCGATCCAGTGGCTGCGCCAGCTCATTAGGGAGAAACCGCAGACTTTCTCCGACATCAATCCGCAGTTCATGCAGCAGCTCGGTGGCTGGAGTAAGAACGAGGCCCAGCTCGATCTGCGCGAACTACTGAACCAGAACTTCCTCTGCTACGACGGTAAAGGCCCCGTGCCCGAGCAGATCCACGCCTACCTCTCCACCAACTGGAAAGAGCTGCGCAACCTGCCCAAGGACGACCCGACCTTGGTCGCCAAGGCCCGCGACCGCTGGTTCGTGCCCGATCCCAACAAGGCAGGCGATTTGGAGAAACTGCGCGAGAAGGCACTGCTCAAGGAGTTCGAGGAATACAAAGAGGTCAAAAAGAAACTCAAGGTCTTCCGCCTGGAAGCTGTCCGCGCCGGATTCAAGAAAGCCTGGCAGGAACGCGACTACGCCGTCATCGTCGCTGTGGCCGATAAGATCCCCAACAACGTCCTTGAGGAAGATCCCAAACTGCTCATGTGGTACGACCAGGCTATAACGCGCATGGGAGGGAAATAATGGCAAAGATTGAAGGCTTGAGAATAAAGAATTTCAGAGCTCTCAAAGATGTGACTCTTGGTCGCCTCTGGAATCAGCAGCAGGCCGACCCTCTTACTCCCATGACGGCGGTGATCGGTAAGAATGGTGTCGGCAAGAGTACGCTGTTTGATGCCTTCGGATTTCTTGCGGATGCTTTGAAGTCTGGAGTAGAAGAGGCGTGCGACTCTCGCGGCAGGGGAGGATATGAGCGCATCCGGGCGCAAGGCCAAAAAGGGCCAATCGAATTTGAGGTCTATTACAAGGAAGATGGAAATGCCCGTCCCATCACCTATGAAATTTCCATTGATGTTGATAGTTCAGGTCGTCCTTATGTCTTGAAAGAGCGTCTCAGGCAGAGGCGAAAAGGCCAAAAGCACGGCTGGCCCTTCTCGTTTCTTGTGTTGAACAGTGGAAAAGGTGTTGTTTGGAAAGGTGATCAAGAAGGCCGTCAGATTGATGAAGAACAGGATGAATTTGACCTGCTTGGCCTGATGGAGTCCATTAAATCAGGTGAGGCAAAAGAAGAATCTAAAGAAACCGATGTTGTCGAGCTTGACGACATGCGCAAGCTCGGGATTGCCACGCTGGGTTCATTGAAACAGCATCCGAGGATTTCCGCTTTCCGCAAGTTTATCGAAGGGTGGTACCTCAGCTATTTCACTCCAGACGCAGCCAGGAGCCTGCCCCTTGCCGGTCCTCAGAAGCATCTCAACATCCATGGAGACAATCTCGGAAACGTCGTGCAATTCATGGAGCGGGAACATCCAAAGCGTTTCCAGGCTATTTTGAACCGGATTGTGGAAAAAATTCCTGGTATCAACAAGATTGATACAGAAAAGACAAATGATGGTCGCTTGCTGTTGCGGTTCAATGACAAAGGTTTTCAAGACCCGTTTTATTCGCAACAAATGTCTGATGGAACATTGAAGGTCTTCGCGTATCTTCTATTGCTCGAAGATCCGACACCCCCGCCGTTTTTGTGTATCGAAGAGCCGGAAAATGGTTTGTACCATAAACTTCTAGAATCCCTAGCAAAGGAATTCCGCGAGCACGCGACAGGCCGCAAGGGTGGGTCTCAGGTTTTCATTACGACGCATCAACCTTATCTGGTCGATGCCTTGGAACCTGCTGAGGTCTGGATTCTGGAAAAGGGGTCGGATGGCTATTCGGTAATCCGAAGAGCAAGCGACGACACCATTGTCAAAAACATGGTGGCCGAAGGTTTGCCGCTGGGTGGCCTTTGGTACAGCGATTATCTGGACGCGAGGTGATTGGATGCATTTTGAGATCCTCATTGAAGACCAATCCGGCAAGAAAGCGCTCGATATCCTTGTCCCGAAAATCATCGGTGATGACCATACGTTCAATGTTCATCCTTATAAAGGCATAGGCCGCATTCCAAAAAATCTTGGCGCAAAGGGGGATGCCAACAAACGCATCCTGCTCGACCAGCTGCCTCGCCTTCTTCGCGGCTATGGCAACGCTTTTGCCAGTTACCCAGCCGATTATCCGGCAGCTGTCATTCTTGTCTGCGATCTTGACGACAAATGTCTCAAGGCCTTCCGCCAAGAGCTTTTCAATATCCTGAACGCCTGCAATCCTAAGCCAGAAACCCGGTTTTGCATTGCCATAGAAGAGGGTGAGGCTTGGTTTCTTGGTGACATCCCTGCGGTCAAATCTGCTTATCCAAAGGCCAAAGACGCTGTTTTGAATGCCTACGTGAATGATTCCATTTGCGGCACATGGGAACGTTTGACAGATGCGGTCTACAGCGGGGGCGCGACAGCTCTTTCCGCACAAGGTTGGCTGGCTGTAGGAGCTGAGAAATCTCAGTGGTCCGAAAAGATCAGTCCTCACATGGATGTAACAAACAATGCATCCCCAAGTTTTGCTTACTTCCGGCAAAAGCTGCTTGAACTCGCTGGAGCACCGGCCTGATGGTGTCCCCTTGGCAATACAGCACCATCCATAAATCTTCCTGCAAGGTCGTCGAAGAACAGACCTTGTGGGGGCAGTCGCTGTGCCGCATCTGGTTGCCGAACCAGGATGCAGTGGTGCGCGTGCCCCGCTCTGCCTTGCGGCCACTGAGTTCCGATCTGCAGCCGGAGGTCGAGGCCAAGCGCATAGCCTATGTGGCAGCCGCAGCCAAGGTGGCCGAGGTACTCGAAGGCTCCACCAGCGCCACCGCTGGCCATGTATTGCTGGCTCCCATGGAGTCCAACGTTATTCCGCTGCCGCATCAGATCCACGCCTTGTCCCGGGCCATCTCAGGCGACCGCGTGCGCTATCTGCTGGCAGACGAGGTGGGCCTTGGCAAGACCATCGAGGCCGGTTTAGTCATGCGCGAGCTCAAGCTGCGCGGACTGGTTCGGCGAATCCTGGTTGTCTCTCCCAACGGCATCGCTACCCAGTGGGTGGCGGAAATGCAGACTCATTTCAGCGAACAGTTCCAACTTGTGCTGGGCGACGACATTAGTACACTTCAGCGTCTGGCCCCAGGGGCTGACCAGCGGAACTCAGCCTGGTCGATGTTCAATCAGGTCATCGTTTCCCTGGATTCGGTCAAGCCCATGGACAAGCGACGCGGTTGGACCGCAGAGCGCGTTGCCGACTACAACCGCAGCCGGTTCGAGGATCTGATCACCGCCGGTTGGGATCTGGTGGTGGTGGACGAAGCGCACCGACTGGGCGGCAGTACCGATCAGGTTGCCCGCTACAAGCTCGGCAAGGGGTTGGCGGAGGCCGCGCCCTATGTGTTGCTCCTTTCGGCTACGCCCCACCAAGGGAAGACCGACGCCTTTCATCGCCTGATGAACCTGCTGGATGACGAAGCCTTCCCGGATATGGACAGCGTTTCCCGTGAGCGGGTGGCCCCATATGTCATCCGCACCGAAAAGCGCAAGGCCATTGATGCCGACGGCAAACCGCTCTTCAAACCCCGCCGCACACAGATGGCACCGGTGGTCTGGGAGAGACGTCATCACCTGCAGAAACTCCTCTACGAGGCAGTGACCGACTATGTGCGCGAGGGCTACAACCAGGCCCTGCGCGAGAAAAAACGCCACATCGGCTTCCTGATGATCCTGATGCAGCGTCTGGTGGTCTCCAGCACCCGTGCGATCCGCACTACGCTGGAACGGCGACTTGCCGCACTCAGGGAAGGCGAACAGCAGGCCAGCCTGCGCTTGGCCGAGCTGGACAACGGTACGGAAGGATTGGAAAGCTCAGACGATGACATGGCTGAACTCTACGACATGGACGGCCAGGAGCTGCTCGATGAGCTGCTGAAGTCCCATGTATCGGCTCTGCAGAGCGAAGGCAGCCATGTAGAGACCCTGCTCGATGCGACGGTTCGCTGCGAACAAGCTGGACCGGACGCCAAGGCCGAAGCTCTGATCGAGTGGATCTACAAGCTGCAAGCCGAAGAAAATGAGCCGGATCTGAAGGTGCTGATATTCACGGAGTTCGTGCCAACCCAGCAGATGCTGAAGGAGTTTTTGGAAGCCCGGGGAATCTCGGTGGTCACCCTGAACGGCTCCATGGATATGGAGGAACGCAAGCAGGCCCAGGACGCCTTCCGCAAATCCCACCGCGTGCTGGTTTCTACCGACGCGGGCGGTGAGGGCCTGAACCTGCAGTTCGCCCATGTCATCATCAACTACGACATCCCCTGGAACCCGATGCGGCTGGAACAGCGTATCGGTCGCGTGGACCGTATCGGGCAGCCCAAGAAGGTGCAGGCAATCAACTTCGTATTTGAGGACTCGGTCGAGTTCCGCGTCCGTGAAGTGCTGGAGCAGAAGCTCTCGGTAATCTTCGACGAGTTTGGCATCGACAAGACCGGCGACGTACTCGACTCGTCGCAGGCCGGTGAGATGTTCGAGGATGTGTTCGCCTCGGCCATCCTTAATCCTGACGGTATCGAAGCCTCCGTCGATCACACGGTGGCTCGACTTCGCGATGAAATTCAGCAAGTGCGCGAAGCCTCCGCCATCTATGGCATTTCCGAGGAACCAGATGTGCAGGCTGCTGAGCGTCTGCGATCGCATCCGCTGCCCCATTGGGTGGAGCGGATGACGGTGGGCTATCTCAATTCTCACGGCGGTGCTGCCAGCCGTAAACGCTCCTGGTGGGATCTGAATTGGCCGGACGGTCAGGAACATCGCAAAGCCGTGTTTAACGCCCGGGAAGCGGACCGCCTGACCGACGCAACCCTGCTCAATCTTGAAAACAGTCGTGTCCGTGGGCTGGCCTTGAACCTGCCACAGATCGCGGCTGGCCAGCCTTTGCCGTGCGTGACCGTAAGCGAGCTGCCAGTCAGCATCTCCGGACTCTGGGGGCTGTTTGAGATCCGCCTTCAGGCCGGGATGCTCCAGAAGGCACAGCTCCTGCGCATTCCCATGGTGCGACGGGGCTATATCAGCGTGTTCCTAAGTGAGGAAGGCAAACTGTTTCTGCCCACGGCCAGGCATATCTGGGATGCTTTGCAGACAGCGGAAGCTGAAGTGCAAGCCATCCTCGGGCAGGATGAATCTATCTCCGCCCATGATCGTTTGCAGATTGCTGCCGAACAGGCCGGACAGGAGCTGTTCGATGTCCTGCAGCAGGCGCACCTCGCTTCGGTGAACCGGGAAGAGGAACGCGGCATGGTCGCCTTCACCTCTCGGCGCAAGGCCATCGAACGAGTTGGACTGCCCGAAGTGCGTCAGTACCGTCTGGCCCGCTGCGCTGCCGAAGAAAATGATTGGCAGCATGAACTGCAATCAGCGCGTCAGATCGTACCGGAAATCCGGTCACTGCTAATGCTGCGGATTATCAAGGGAGGCGCTCAATGAGTAGCTGGAGAGATGCCATCCTGAACGACTTTGTACCCAACGTCAGTAAGCTGACCCTGGTCGCGGACCCGGATTGTCTGCTGACCGAGGAGAAGCTGGCATTGGAGCTTCGCGGGCGCGGGTTCGACCTGATCGAGTTCAGTGATCCGGTCGAATTCAGATACGCCTATGAGTCAAAGTACCGTTCGATCTGGGACCGGGGTGAGCACACCGATCTGGTGGTAGTCCTCCGCTTGCAGGATGCGGAGCTGGAATCCTTGCCTTACGACCTACTCCAGGCGGGCCGCAAGCTTTCATTCAACTTGGGGGATCTCTTTCCCAACCTGAGCTATCCGGTCATTGAAAAGCTCGACAGGAGCTTGCTGGATTCGCTTTTTGAGGCCCAGCGCAAGTCGCCGCCGGATCGCATGGGCGACAACGCCACCAAGGATTTCATTCTCCGTCATGTGTTCGGCATTGCAGCGGAACTAATTGGGGGCGAGGTGGAGCTGCTTCGCGCATTGCTGCGCCTGCACTATGGGAAGCTACAGATCCCGCTGATGCTGGCTGAGCGGCTTATCCAGGTTCTCAAAGGGCATGATGGATTCAAGGCTTGGCCGCTCTCTGAAATCGTTCCGGACGATGAGGCGTTCTTCGCCTTTTTGCAGGAACGCTGGCCGCTATTTCTTTCCAGGCTCGGCAGCGCTCATCAGGTACGGGAGGATTCGCCGGAATACGGCCTCAAGTATCCCGGCCCTGATCGCCTGCCGTTCGACCATCAGGACATCAAGGTCTACATCGACAACCTGTTCCTGGAGGGGAAACTCACCCCTGTCGAGGCCAAAGGCATTGAAGTGGATGCCGGGTCCTGGGTTCGAAGCGGCATCGCCACGTCCGGCGTGGACGATGACGAGCTACGGATCTCTCGCTTGTTTGGCCTTGTCGAGAAGGAACTGCCCACTGCTGAAGCGCGTTACTCGGACTGGACCGCCTTTGCATTGAAATGGGCCGAACTTTCTTCGCTGGTTCATTGTGGCAACAGCACCGAGTATCAGACCCGGCTCAGGGAAATCGGCGATGCACTGAACACGACCTTTGCCGCTTGGCTGGCCGACCACTACTCCAGTCTGATCAACTTGCCGCCGACCAATCCAGCCATGCTGCACCATGTGCCGCGCCGCTTGGCAAGGGAAATCGAGGATTCGGGTAGTAGCCGTGCCGCGCTGATCGTGGTCGATGGACTGGCCTTGGATCAGTGGGTGACCATTCGCCAGATTCTGCAAAAGCAAGATGCCAATCTGGTCATGCGCGAATCCGCGACCTTCGCCTGGATTCCGACCCTGACCTCGGTATCGCGGCAGTCGATCTTCTCGGGCAAGCCGCCGCTCTATTTCCCGTCATCCATCAACTCGACCAACAGCGAAGAGAAGCTCTGGAAGCAGTTCTGGGAAGGCCATGGCCTGTCCCGGCTCGATGTCGCCTACCAGCGCGGCCTTGGCGACGGCGATGCTGCGGGCGTCCTCGACTCCGCAATCCACCCCGGGAAGACCAAGGTGGTGGGGCTGGTCGTGGACAAGGTCGACAAGATCATGCACGGCATGCAACTCGGCTCGGCCGGGATGCACAACCAGATCAAGCAGTGGTGCCAGGGTGGTTTTCTGGCTGCACTGGTCGGCCAACTGCTGGAATACGGCTATGAGGTCTGGCTGACGGCCGATCACGGCAACATCCAATGCGAAGGTAAAGGCCGCCCGTCTGAAGGTGTGATTGCCGAAACTCGCGGCGAGCGTGTTCGTGTCTATCCCACGCCGGAACTCCGCGCTCAGGTGGCTGGGGCATTTTCGTTTGCCCACGAGTGGCAGCCGATCGGGTTGCCCGCAGATTATTTCCCCCTAGTGGCCGGTGGCCGCGACGCATTCGTGAACCCCGGAGATTCCATCGTAGGTCACGGCGGTGTAGCCATCGAAGAAGTCATCGTGCCCCTTGTGAAGTTTGAAAGGAGAACACGGTGATGGCTAAACGACATGAAGCCCTCGGCATCAAGCAGGTGATCCGCTTCGATTGGATGCAGAAGGCAGCCAATCTGCTGCTGGCAGGACTCGACGCCAAAACCATCCGCCAAGAACTGCATGAGTTCCTCGCGGACAGAAAAGGTAATGGATCAGCGGGCGAACGAAGTGACCAGACCCGAACCTTCGTGGTCAACAATCTGATGAATATCTGGGTATCCCCTGCCCCTGAGTTGGTCCCGTTCCGAGATGCCTCACTGGAATTTCTGAGGAAAAACCCGTCCATGGCCCTAGCGGCCCACTGGGGGATGATCTCGGCGGTTTATCCGTTCTGGTTCAATGTGGCTCGGCAGACCGGCCGTCTGCTGGCCTTGCAGGATCAGGCGACCCAGACGCAGATCATCAACCGCCTGAAGGAACAGTACGGCGACCGGCAAACGGTTAGCCGCTATGCCCAGTTCGTCATCCGCTCCTTTGTCGCATGGGGAGCCCTGAAGGATTCCGAGGCCAAAGGCTGCTATGAGAAAGCCGTTCCGGTGAGCATTGCCGAGCCAAACCTGGCCATCCTGATGATCGAATCCGCACTCCTGGCCACTCCGGAGGCCAAGAGTGCATTGGGGCTGCTCCTAAACAACCCGGCATTCTTCCCATTCCAACTCCCCGTGATGACCGGTGACTTTGCATCCCAGCGTAGCGGCCGGATCGACGTGATTCGCTATGGACTGGACGATGAGCTGTTGAAATTGAAGGCATAGCGACATATGGCAAGGAATGAAGCCAGAAAATCAGAGCAGCAAAAATTGAGGAGGGTTTCATATGAGCGCATCTGACAATCTTGAAGCGATTTGGGCTGCTCCATTTGGTGACGCTCTGGATGCCCTGGGAGCGCTTATGGCCCAGCATGGAAGAGTGTTCCTGATCGGCGCGGGTTGCAGCAAATGCGCGGGCCTCCCGTTAATGGAGGAACTTACGGCTAAGGTTTTGGATAGCGGAGAGCTGGATGCTGGCACCACAGATATTCTAAAGGGAATTCAGGACAGCTTCACTGGCGCGAGCGGTCCCAACATTGAGGACTACCTTAGTGAAATTATTGACCTGCTGGCTATCGCCGAGAGAAGAACTGAGCGAGGCGCAACCGATAACCAGATATCTATCAAAAACAAGCAGTATTCCGGACAGCAACTGAGAGAATCTGCTGAAAAAATCAAGCGAACTATTTCTGGCATCATCGAGCGCGGCGACACGAAAATTGATGTGGCGGTTCATCGGGAATTCGTAAAAGCGGTTCATCGCCCAATTCGACCGGGTAAAACAGATAGCCTTGGTTGCGTGGATTATATCTGCCTCAACTACGACACGCTTCTTGAAGATGCTCTCGCGCTGGAGAAAATTTCTTTCTCAGATGGCCTGGATGGCGGAGTCACCGGATGGTGGAATCCTGCAGTCTTTGAGCGTGATGGGCTCTCATCACGGATCTTCAAATTACACGGCTCAATAAACTGGTGCGAGTTCAACGGTGATCCTCTTCCGCGTCGGGTTGCCGGTAACATCAATGTGCAACCCGAGGGGGACAAAAGAATTCTCATTTGGCCCGCGTCAACCAAATACCGCGAGACTCAGAGAGATCCCTACGCGCAATTGGCTGAACATGGGAGAAGAGCATTAAGGGCTGTTCCAGGGTCACAGAAAATTCTTATTACGTGCGGATATCGCTTTGGAGATTCTCACATCAACCTCGAGGTTGACCGTGCCTTGCGTGAATCGGATGGTCGCCTTACCGTCGTGGTGTTTACCTCTGACAATGATCCGCAGGGCCAACTGAAGATGTGGCATGATGACCCAGCCATCACCGAACAGGTCCTCATTTTTGCAAATCGCGGCTTCTTTCACGGTAGCAATAAAACGTCATCCGGCGCCGACCTACTTTGGTGGAAGTTTGAAAATCTGACCCGCCTACTGGGAGGTGAAAGATGAGCATGTCGACTCGCAATCCCAATGAGCCAATTGAAAATTTGGCAATCGGACAAATAATTGAGGTGGATGGTTCTCGTCTTGTAGCCGAGTTGAATCCAACTCTCTCGGAACTCTCGCGTGTGCATGCTGGTGAAACCTATCCCATCGGGCAATTTGGCTCCATCATCAGAATTCACTTCGGGCGACGACTCGTCTACGCGTTGGTTGGCCGACTCAGAATGAAATCCGAATTTCAGGCAGAGCGGGGATTGGTGCCAGCATCATCTTCGGATGAAAGAATTGTCGAAGCCGACCTGTTCGGCGAAGGCGAATGGGTTCATGGGGCATCCTGTGAATGGGAACTTCGTTTTGAACGTGGGGTTTCAACCTATCCACTCCCGCAGCAAACCGTTTATCTGACTCCAAAAACTGAATTACGGTTTATTTATGGTAAAGCAAAAGGTGCCGTTGTTCAGCTTGGGCAGCATGTCGGCTCCGGCGGGACCCCCTGCCTTGCAGATTTGAACGAACTACTCGGCAAACACACAGCCGTTCTCGGCTCCACAGGTGCGGGCAAATCGGGTACGGTTGCCGCCATCATCCACAGTATCCTTGAGAGAGGCGACAAAAACTTATATGAGAAATGGAAGCCCAGAATAATTATCCTCGACCCTCATGGGGAATACGGCACTGCTTTTGCCGATCATACCAAGCTGTCCTCGGATGATGGAACATTAACCCTTCCATACTGGCTCTTGAACTTTCAAGAGACAGTTGCCTTGTTAATAGGAAAGACTGAATTTGTTGCGACATCTCAAGCAAATATTGTCAAGATCGCCCTTATAGCTGCCCGTGAAGAGGGAGCACAAAAGCTTGGTCTCGATGCCAGTAGCATTACTGTTGACTCGCCGGTTCCATACAAATTATCGACATTCAAGGCAAAAGTCGACGTAGACAAACCTTCACAGGCCAGCAAACAGGATTCTCATAACTCGATACTTCAAAAACTCGAAGTATTGATGACCGATGCCAGACTTAGATTCATGATGACGGAGTGGAATGACGATGGCAACGACCCATTCCCTGTAGTTATCAGGCAACTCACTGGGGATGGCCCTCAGCCACGCATTGTCGATCTGTCTGGCGTCCCCAACGAAGTCGCTGGTGTATCGAGTGCTGTTATTGCTCGAACCTTATTCAATCTGAAGATATGGCAGACCCAGCCAGAGCGGGAATCTGACCCGGTTCTATTGGTTTGTGAAGAAGCTCATCGCTACGTTCCAAATCGGGGCGAAGCTCAATATGAGGCTGCTCAAGAAGCAATCAGACGCATTGCCAAGGAAGGGCGAAAGTATGGTGTGGGGCTCTTGTTGGTATCCCAGCGCCCGAGCGAAGTTGAGGCAACTGTTCTTTCACAATGTAATAGCTGGATTGTTCTACGAATTACCAATGACGCTGACAGGGAGCACGTTCGATCCATACTGCCAGATTCGATGTCCGGTCTGACAAAGATGCTATCTGGCCTGCGGAGGCAGGAAGCAATTTTTGTTGGCCAGGCTGCAATGCTGCCTTCGCGCATTCTTATACGGGATTTGAAGCCTGAGCAGCTACCAAAATCAAATGACATCGATTTCGATAAGGGGTGGCAAAATGATGCAACCCCTGATGCACATATCCAAGAGGTGGTTAAACGTTGGAGATATCAGCGCCGATGATCTCAAATGAGACTTTAGTGACTGGTTCGGTCTCCTTAAACATCAAAAAAACGCTGATCGTTGCCAACTCCGGGACGAACAGCAAAATATGGATATTATGTCCGACGATCTGAAGTCCGCAAAATCTGCCCTCGCCAAACTCCATCACGACATGGAGGCCATCAACAAGCTGGCCAAGCCATCCTATCTGAGCGTGATTGAGCAGATGGAGCGCACGCTGGAACCGATCCGTCGTCAGCAGTTGGAAATCACTCGCGCTCTCGAAAAATCTGGAGCAATAGCTCGAATACAGGAGATCGTCAGTGCCAATCAACACTGGCAGGACTTGATAAAGCAGGGCACCGCGACAATCCGTATTGCCAAGAGCCTTTCGGATGCGCATCCGTCATGGCTTGATACGATTAAGCCTATCCAGCATGATTATTCGCACATTTCCCAGCTTCAGGCATCCGCCAAACTGGCCCTGTGTGATACCTCCCTGCGACTTGCCGCCACGGAACGGCTCATGGGGGGCATCGATTTCGAGGCGATAAGGGGGCGTTTCCAGATCGAGATGCCAGTCATCGCGGGGCTGGAGAGCTCAATAGCCCATGTCGCAGCATCGTATGGAGGTTTGGCAAAGTCTATACGTGAGATCTCGGACATTACGCGGCTGCCTGCCTTCGCTTTACCTGGGGCCACCCGTGAGATCTACACCACCAGCTTCGCGCTCGAAACCCTTCGCCCCTCGGATGAACGGGATGGGGAAGATGCCGAAACGGAAATTCAGTTTGTCGCCGAAGCTGAGCTGGAAACATCGGGCTGCATCGCCCTCCTACAGCAGGTCGACCCGGGACTCGCCCGGCCCTACAGCGGCGCTCGGGATGCCCTGTATGGTAACAATGCTGACCGGGCAAGGCACATTTTGAGCTCGCTCAGGGAGCTGTGGAACCATTTGCTTAGGCGTTTGGCACCCGATGATCTTGTCGCCGCGTGGATTCCGGGAGTGTCTAATCAGAAAGACCTGCTACATGAGGGTAAGCCTACACGTCGAGCCAGGGTACTTTATGTCTGCCGGGAGCTGAACAACGATCCGCTGACCGACTTCCTGATACACGATACCCGGGCGCTGGTGAAGCTGATTGATCTGTTCAACCGAGTCCACGAATTGGAAACAGAGCTGACCGATGAGCAGCTCAGGGCCATTCTCCTCAAAAACGATTCATGGCTGATGTACATACTACAAATCTCTTCGGGAACTTTTCGCAAGTAGACAGCAGGCGACCATGCCAAAGAAACCAGAATCACATAAGGATGAGAATATCCAGAACAAAGACAAACACGGAAACGATCCGTATCCGCCGAAAGGGCAAATCTACCATGCGGCTGTAGATAAAAACTATTAAATTAAAACATATTACTTTGTTTCTGCTTTTGCTAAACCAGCCAGCGCCAGCCTCACCCCTTCCTCGTTCAAAATTTCGCGTATTTCCTTCACAGAATAGCCCTTTTTCAAAGCCTCCTGAAAATTACCGGTCAATATCTCCAGAGCTTCCTCGCGGGTTTTACCCGTCTCTTTTGCAGGGAGCTTCTGGAGTTTTTTTTTGACCGCCATGATCTTTTCCATCGGTATTCTAGTCTTCACTGCCATTGATGTTTCCCTCCATTTTTGGAATTTCCCGGCAGCATAGCACAAATATTCAATCCATATCAATACGCCACTCCCTGTTGTGGGTTCTTCGTGGCAGGATGGTAGTTGTCTGACGCCAACTACTATCCTGCCAAAGGGCTTGCGCCCTCTGGACTCCCAAAGGCAGCGCATTCGGCGCAGGCTTCTCACGCGCTCAAAACAAAAGACAGGGGAAGAGGCATGGCAAAGCCGGAGCGTAAATTCCACAAGCGATACACCCTCTGGGTGTCAGAAGGCGAAGCAAAACAGCTTGAGGAACAAGCCAGCCTGGCCGGGCTTTCGGTTTCCGAATGCCTCCGGCGTCGCGGCTTTGGCGGCAGGCCAGTGGTGGCGCAAACGGACATGACCACAGTTCGTGAATTGCGCCGTATCGGAGGCCTGCTCAAACATCATTTTGAGACACTTCGGCAGGCGGGAGCCAGCCGTGAGCATCTGGAAGAGCAAGAAGAAACCCTGCGGATTTTGGGCCGCGCCATTGAAAGATTGGGGAGCGCAAAATCGTGATCGTCAAGAAGGTGAAATACACTGACACGGACAAGCCCAAGGTCTGGCAAATTGGCGACCTGGTGGATTATATCCGCTATCCGCACAACACCAATGCGCAGGAGAAAATCGCTCACGCCGGGAGCAGAAACTTTTTCGCTGCCACGCACAATGGCCAGAAAGTGGAGATGATTGCGCTTGCCCAAGAGAGCGTCCACAGCAAAATGCCGGTGAGCCATTGGGTGTTTTCGTGGCAGGAGCATGAACAGCCCACTCGCGCCCAGGTGGATGAGCTGGTGGATATTTTTTTGGAACACATGGGCCTTGTCGGGCACCAGGCCGTCTATGGTTTGCATTACAACACCGAAAATTATCACGTCCACATTGCGGTCAACCGGATGCACCCTGTGACCGGAAAAGCGGTGCAACCGCACAAAGGTTTTGACAAAGAAGAGGCCCATAAAATCGTCGCCTTGGTGGAACACAAGCAGGGCTGGGCCAGCGAAGCAAATTCCCGCTACTCGGTGTTGGAAAGCGGCGAGCTTGCCCGAAACATGCGGCCTAAAAAAGTGCAGCCCCGGCAGGAAGCAATGGCCGTGGAACACTCCACCGGCGAAAAATCTGCCCAACGAATTGCCCAGGAGCGGGGGCATGACATCATCAAAAATGCCACATCCTGGCCAGAGCTGCATCAGAAATTGGCGGAAAAAGGGCTGCGCTTTGAAAAGAAAGGCTCCGGGGCCATCGTCTTTGTGGGAGACATTGCGGTCAAGGCGTCATCCATCGATCGCGATTTTGGCATGAATAAACTGTGCAAAAAGCTCGGAGAGTTTGTGCCTGCCGAAGCACCGCCTTCACTTGAAAAGATACTGCCGGAGCCGGTGAGCGAGGTCAACCTGGAGGAATGGCGGGATTATCAGAAAGACATTTCTATGCCCGCTTTGGAGCAACATGAGGCAAAAAAACAGCAACAACTTGAAGTGATGAAAGCCCGCCACAGCAACGAGCGAAAGCAGATTTTGAACGGCCTTGGCAAACGCGGGCTGCCCGTGCTCAACGCCGAACGGCACCGTCTGAAAGTGCGTCAACGCGGAGAATGGCATCAGCTCCAACAGCAGCAAGGCCGCAAGAAAACTCCGAAAGCAGGTAAGCCTCGCTTTGAAACCTGGCTACGCGGGCGTGGTCTGCACACGCAGGCCGACCGCTGGCGGCACAGGTTCCGTATTCAACCCCAACGCCCGGAGCTTCCCGTGCAACAGCCCTCCACGACTCCATCCACACCTGCGCATGAACAGTTCAAGCACTATGTTGCCGCTGTGAATGCGGATCGCGTCCGCGTTACCTGTATCCGCATGAAACCGGAAGGCGAAAAAAAGGTCTTCATTTTGGACAAGAGGGACGGCGCATCCCAAGGCTTCACTCCAGCGGAGTTGGCCGCACACCTGCCCGAAATGCTCCGGCTTCAGCAGCGCGGCGAAAACATTTACTACACGCCGCTTTCAGAAGACCGGCATCACATCCTCATCGACGACATGACGCGGGAGAGCATGGAAAGGCTCTATGCGGACGGCTTCCGGCCCGCTGTGGTGCTGGAAAGCTCGCCGGGCAATTATCAGTGTGTGCTCACCATTCCCAAGCTGCAAAGCCCGCACAACCGGGACGTGGGCAACCGGATCACGGAGCGCCTCAACAAGCTGTATGGCGATCCAAAGCTCTCCGGCTGCATTCATCCGCATCGAGCACCAGGCTTCGGCAACTTGAAGCCCAAACACCGGCGCGAGGATGGTTCCTGTCCCAGGGTGAGGCTGCTCAAAGCCGAAAAGCACGAATGCTCCAAGGCTCAGGAACTGGCCAGACAGATAGAGCGTGAATACGCCGCAGCAGAAAAGGCCCGGCAGCCACAGACACGCCGCAACTCCGTGGCCCCGCCTGCACGTTCTGCCGATTCGGCTTCGGCCTATTACGCGCACTATGAGAATATCCGCCAGCACCTTGCCCTGGAAGACTTGTCACGAGTGGATGCCATGATCGCGTTGCGACTGCGAGCTACCGGCCATAGCCAGCAGGCCGTGGCCGAAACTGTGCGTCAATGTGCCCCTACCATCAGAGAGAAAAACGAAGGCCGGAACTGGCAACGCTACGCCGAGCGCACTGCGGCCTATGCTTTCAGCGTGGCCGGAGACGTGGCTCTAGCGAAGAACGAGCGATATCGGGAGCACTGGCAAAAAATCGAGGGAGCGCAAGAGACACGGCAAGAAACACCGCAACTAAGGCTGCGGTAGGCAGCCAGCATCTTGACCGCTATGCGACTAAGTAGTATATCTATTCCAGAAAGGATGCCCCATGAAGCGTATTCTGAAAACGCGCACGTTCAACCGATGGCTGCGTAAAACACTATTAACCGATACCGCTTTGCTCAAGGCCATTGATGAAATGGAACAGGGGCTTGTAGATGCAGACTTGGGCGGCAATATCTACAAAAAGCGGGTGGCCTTGCCGGGGCGAGGAAAAAGCGGGAGCACCCGGACGCTGATTGCGACGAATCGCCAAAATCGCTGGTTTTTTATGTTCGGCTTTGAAAAGAATGACAAAGAGAACATCACGCAGGCAGAGCTTGCCTATTTGCAGGAGGTTGCCCAAATTTTTCTTGGCTACTCCAGTGATGAATTGCAGTTAGCCATAGACAAAGGGGAGCTTTTGGAGGTGTATTATGACAAAGCATAGCCGTATAATTGAAGAGATGCACGAAACCGTGCAGGGCTTGCATTCTGGCGGCCTGATAGACGAGCGGCGTATGCGCGAATTTGAGGCACTTTATCGAGCCAACCAGGTTCCCAAGTTTAATGCGGACAGCGTTAAGGCTCTTCGCTCACGTCTGAATGTCAGCCAGGCGGCCTTGGCCATCATTATCAATACCAGCGCCGCCACTGTCCGCGCCTGGGAAGCCGGAACAAAGAACCCCGGTGGCCCTTCCTGTAAATTGCTGGAGATGCTGGACAGGAAGGGGCTGGAGGCTTTGCTTTAGCCGTAGTGGATATACTTTCAGGGGAAGTGTACGCTATGAGAAAACAATTTGAAGACTATTTGATAAAGCAAGGCTATGCTGTAAAAACGCCATCTGGCAAACCATCGACAGTGTATGATTATATCAAACGCATTGATAAAGTTTGTGAAATTGAAAGTATCACATGGCACAACCTTGCAATGAATATCTCTGAAGTCGTAATTCAATATGATTCAGGTGGATGCAAAGAAAATATAGGTAAGCAATCACACCATTCCGTAATCAATGCCCTCAAACGATTTTCTGAATTTTTGAAATTCAATAGGCATCCATAACATAAACACATAAACACCCCATCACGATTGTGCTCATCACTACACCCGCTGTCGTACATGCTTTGCAGCATGGTGCGGCGCGGGTGTAGTGATTTTCATAGCTCATCTTCTGCGCTATGGGCTATGGCTCGCACAGCCCGGCGCACAATCTCCTGCATCAACTCATCCGTTGTGCAGTCGGGAGGAGGACAGCGCACCACCGCCGGGGCACTCCGTTCAGGTATGGGCGCAGTGCATTCTGACGGCTGCAACATCCGCGCCCCTTGGCCGGTCAGAACCCAGGTGGGGTTGATCCACTTCTTGCACAACAGCGTGAGCAGCCAGTCGGCAGGAACAGAACCGCGCTTTTTTGCATCAGAAATTGAAGATTGCCGGACGCCTAAGAAATCCGCGAGTTCAGACTGAGTGCGGCAGCCAGCCGCTTCAAAAACGCGGGAAAGAGCGGAAGAATCGCGCAAAGCGGTTCTTCCATAGGGGGCAGGTACTTCGGTCATGACAAGCTCTCCGGTGTATTGCCAGACTGGCAATCACCGAAAAGCGATTGCCGGGAGCTTCTAACCGTCCTAGCGGCGGCGGAGTTATTTCCCCGAAGGGTATTGTATTCCTCGCACACCCGGCAGACATGACAAGAGAATGTCGCCAACCAGCGAATGCGGGAAAGCGACCCCGTGGATGGCCACGGCCCGCTAGGAATAAAGGTGTTAGAAGCACCTGCGCCTGTTTATGCCCGATGGCGGCACGAAAAGCAACGGCGTAGAAGTCTCATTCAGGGGTTAATCAGGGGTAAGGCATCAAAGGCAATGTTAGGAAATTTCGAAGAGTTCAAGCTGAAGGGCAGCACTAAATGAAGTTTCAGATTGGTACAAACACCATACTCAGCTTGTATGCCTTCACACCAGCTTCTCATTGACATCGTTATTAATTACTGCATATTATGATTTAACAACTAGCAGTTGGTCTGGTGTTGCTTTTTGGAGCTTATGTACTTTCTCAGCGCAACTCACCGTGACAGCCCATTTTTCTATGATGATTTATGTGGAGGTCATTATGGCAATAGCTATCTTTATGATATGCCTGGCTTTTGTAAAGGCGCTTGTGGGGTGTCTGGTGAAGAATCAAGAGCTGGGAGAGGAGATGTATGCTCACAAAAGCACACTATGAAGCCAATGACAGCGCCCGGAGGAGGTTCGATTCCTCCTCCACCCCACCATTGAAATGATTTGTTGCCCGATAACCTTTGTAGGCGTCACAATTTTCTGCTTTTGGTGCCTTTCCCTTTCCGGCAACGACCGAAAGGCAGAAGGCCCGTATTCGTGACCTTGCTGAAAATTTGGACGATCACCGCAAGGCCCTGCACCCGAAACTGACTCTGACGGATATGTACGCGGTGCTGGAACAAGTGCGCTACAGTATCAGTTGATGAAACCATGAAATGACTTGTAGGGCTAAATTGGAATAAATTGAAAGAAAATTCTTCTAAATGGAGACTACAAAGATGAATCCTGAGTTAATTTGGGAAAATTTTAGTTCTTCGATGGCTGATATTGTTCTGTCGCAGAGAGCAACCAAAGAGCTTTCTGACATCCAGCTACGCAAATTTAATGAACAAGAAAATTTGAGAAAAGAGCAGGGATTGGAAGATGATTACTGTTCAATGCACAATATGAGTTTTATTGACCATAGAATTGGCAGTCGTATTTTTTATAGCTTCAAAAAGTTGACTATTGCGGAGAGGATGACGAAAGTTGTTCTTAAGAAAAACAGAGAATACCAGTTTTTAATTATGGAAGCATATGAAAAATTTGAAGATTCTATAGAAAATATTTATGCCTACTTGGGGGAAAACAATATTAACTTTTGGCCTTTGTCAGAGTTTGGGAACAAAAAATATAACGAAATCAGCTCGTTGGACTTTGCATATTACCGTGAAAGGGCAGAAAAGAGAAAAGGCGGTGCAATTTCTATAGCTAAGATGCTTATTGAACGCTTTGATTGTGATTGTGTTGTAGACCAAATAAATTTAAAGCATTCTATTATTTTTATTGAAAAAATAAGACATATTGTAGTTCATCGTGCTGGAATTACAAGTGAAAAACAATCTTTTCTTGAAGCTGTAGCAAAAGAATGCGGACTATACAACAATGGGTCAATAAACAATATATTTATCAGCTACATGGAGTATTTCTTTGGTGATGGCGTTTATGAAAATACCATAAATATAACAGAAGAGAGAATCAATAAGGAAATGCCAATTCTCATTGAAAGAAGTAGATTTGAGCTATTGCTAGACGCAATGATGCTTTGCGTATTTATTCTTTGTCAAGAAAGTAAAAAGCATATTGAAGAGTTACATGAAATTGCTTAAATTAAAAGCGGTTTGTGACGGCTTTTAGTTTGCTTTCTGGAGTATGGTGAGTTTCAACAACCGTTGGTTCCCATTCACTCACATAGCCCGGCTCGTCCTGCATACGCTTCAGCTCACGCATGACGGCACTGTGGTTTTCGCGCACCAGCGCCAGTTCGTCCTTTTGCGGGAACTCCTGCCCCAAAGCGGCCTTGACCGTATCCATTTCGGCCATTTCCTGGCGCACGTTGCTCTGGTAGGTTTGGAAGGCTTGCTCAAGGCCCTTATCAAGGAAGTTGTCCAGCCGTTGGAACATGCCGGACAGGCTGAATTTCTCGTCAAAGCCGTAGACCAGATTGTCCGGCTGGAACTCCTGATCGCCCATGCCTTTGAGAGCCAAACGGAAACCGTCACCGCCAGGAGCTTGTGACGAGCGCAGCATGGATACCTCAAAGCCCCGATACTTGCCCAAGAGGGGCTTCGCTTTGGATTCCCGCGTGATGTCCTTAACGGCGTCACGCAGAATGCACTGAATTTGCTCACTGTGCTTTTCGGTCAGCAGCTTGCCGTCTTTGAACCACTCCAGCCGGATGCGCTCCTTGCCCTTTTCGGTGAAGGTGCGGGTGTTGCCGTCCCGTAGACCACAGTTGGCGGTATAGTCCGTTTGCGCCTTGGCAAGTCTGCCTTCGGCAGCGCCAAGCCACTTCAGCCGATCCCGCAGCCGGTGTTGCGACCGTTGATGCTGTGAATGCAGGGCTTCCAGCTTGCGCAAGTCACTGGCCAGCTTCACCTGCATGAGAATGAGTGGGTTGCCGGAGGCCGCAGCCTTCATATCCGCCGCATTGGCGGCTTCAGACTGTACATCGTCGATAACACGCTGAAGCAAATCCCCCTTGCGGAATTGTTCAATGGCGGCGGCTTTGTATTCTATGGTTTGCCACATGCGGGCATCGTAGGTTTGCTTCGTGGCGTAATAGTAGACGCCTACGGCAAACTTGTCCGGGTCACGCTCATAGAGCATATTGCCCTGGCGAATGATGCGCCCGTTGCGCTGCTCAAGGTCGCTCGGCCTCCAGGGCGCGTCCAGATGATGCGCGGCCACCAGCCGCTTTTGTACGTTCATGCCCGCGCCCATCTTGGCTGTGGAGCCAAGCAGGACGCGCACCCGGCCAGCCTGCATGTCGCTGAACAGCTTGGCTTTGCGGATGTCGGTATTGGCATCGTGGATGAAGGCGATTTCCTCTGCGGGGATGCCACGTTCCATGAGCTTTTGCCGCATATCCTCATAGACGGAAAAGCGGGAACCAGCGGCCACACAGGCGTCCATATCGGCTGAAACTGTGTTGTCTGCGCCGTCATCGTCACCAGCTTCCACGCTGTCCCCTGCACCTTCTTCATCGGAGCCAGCGGCGGGGGCTGTGTCTTCTGAATCTGCACCCGGGAAGAAGTCTTCTTCTACAAACTCCAGCCCAGCCGCGGGAGTTGGTGCAGCCACTCCGGCCCCGCTCTTGGGTGTGGACAAATCGCAGAACACGAGCTGCGTTCCCTTGTCCGCCGTTGTGTCTTGCCAAATCTGAAAAATGCGTTCCACCACCGCGTTGCTCTTGGAGCCGTCGTAATCCCCGGCTTCTGGGTCGATAAGGCGATAGTCGAGGCCTGCCTTGCGGGCGTCATTGGTGATTTTCAGGGGGTTGTCGATGCGCGGGTCTTTGGGCAAATGCTCCATGCGCTCGATGATCTGCTCCATGTAGGCCGCCTGGCCAGACGACCGCTCCACCACATGGTTGAAGGGCTTGCCGCCGTCCACCGATGGGGTCAGCGGGCGCATACCGGCCTTTGCCGCTTGCTCGTCCAGATCACTCTTCGTCACCACATCCGCAAAGGAACGGTACATGGAAAGCAGCTCCGGCACGTTCTGAAAGCTGGCAAAGCGCGATTTCAGCTTGTAATTTACGCCAGTAGCGTCAAGCTCCCAGCCGTTGGTGATCTGTCCAAAGGTGGAAGCCCATGCGTCGAAATATTCAATGCCCTTGTTTTTCAGCTCGTCGGACTGCAAATAACGTTGCAGGGTATAGACCTCGGCAATGGTATTGCTGATGGGTGTGCCGGTCATGAAGTACACGCCACGGCCATCGTTTTTCTTTTGCAGATACCGGCATTTTATAAACATATCCAGAGCTTTTGCGGAACCCGTGATATTGCCCAGGCCCGACACATTCATGGTGGTGGTATAGCTCAGGTTCTTGAACTCGTGGCTCTCGTCCACAAAGAGCGCGTCCACTCCCAGGTCGGCAAAGTCCACAGCCCGGTCTTTTGCGCCGGTTCCGGCCATGAGCTTTTCGTAGCGGGCTTCCATCATTTCCCGCTGTTTTTCGAGCTGCTTGACGGTGGAGCGGCTTCCTTGATTTTCCTTGGTGTCCTCAATGGCCTGAATAACAGCGTCGATCTGCTCTTGCAGTATTTCCTCCTGAATATCGCGGGGCATGTCGATTTTTTTGAAGCTGGAATGCGCCACCACCACGGCGTCCCAATCGCCGGTGGCCACGCGGCTGAACAGCCGTTCCCGGTTTTGCTTGGTGAAGTCGTTCTTGTCGGCTACCAGGATGTTGGCCCCCGGATAGAGCCGGTAAAACTCATCCCGCCACTGGTACAGCAGGTGATTGGGCACCACCACCATCGGCTTGGACGCAAAGCCCATGCGCTTGGACTCCATGATGGTGGCTATGCAGGCCATCGTCTTTCCTGCGCCCACCACATGGTCAAAGAGTGCCGTGCCTTCCTGAATACTGCGCCAGACCACATCTTTCTGATGCGGTCGCAGGGTCACATCTGACGAAGCACCCACAAGCTGAACGTGGGAGCCGTCATAACGCGGCGGCACATGGGTGTTGAACCGTTCATTATACATGGTGGTGAGCATGGTGCGGCGTTCATCGTCTGTCCACACCCAATCCAGAAAGGCTTGTCGCACCTCGTCGGCCTTCTGCATGGCGGCGGCGGTGAGTTCCTGATCCACCACCATGATGGGTTTATCAAAATCATCGTACTGGCCGCTTTCCTTCTCCACCTTGATAGGCCGGTTGGTGAGCAGCGATTCCAGAATTTTGGACGCCGGATATTCAGGAATGCCCCAGACATCCGTGTTGGCCGCGTGGTCATACACGGCCACCTTGGCTTCCCACCGGCCCAGAATAGGCATGTAGGTGATGGATTGCTGCCCCCGGCCCCCGTGAATGCGTTCTTCAATGAAGTCGGAGAGCACTTCTCCGGGCACCCAGGTGGAGCCGAATTTGATGCCTATGTCCACGGCCTCAATTTCGGGCGGCATGGCGGCGGTGAGCGCCTCCACATTGGCGCGGTACTGCGGATCTTCCTCTGCCGCCGCCTGCGCAATGTGCAGTTTTCCCCGCACATTGCCGGTGAGGTATTTGTCGCTGATTTCCCATTCTGCGCTGGCCGGGTTACGGAAAATCAGTCCTTCCTCCTGCAATTCTTTCTGAATGGACGCGGCAGGCCGCCCCAGGAGCTGATCCATGCGGGCAAAGTCCACCTTGCCCGACTCGCGCAGAGAAATGACCAGGGCATCCTTGGTGCTTTCGGCCCGTTCCGCAACCTGTGTGGGCTTGAGCACCCGTTGCCGGAAAATGGCCGCTTTTCGCGCCGAAGCCGGGCGGGCCTCCCTTCCCTGACGCTTGGCCAGGTCTTTGGACAGCCCTTTGTCGTATTCCATTTCCAGCGATTCCAAGAGCGAATGCTCCGGGTCTTCGTGCATCAACGAGCGGTTGGTCTGTGAGTTGAGATGCCCATGACGGCGCACAAAATTGTCATACTGCACATTGAGTTGCCGCCGTGCGCCTTCAATCATTTTTTCTTCAGCATCACTTTTTTCCAGATTGAGGAGATCGCGCAGACTGTCCCGAATCTGAATCATGGAGACGAGGCGTTGCCGGGCCGTATCCGTTTTGACCGGCAACGCCTCGTAAACGGCATCCCCAAAGCCCCCGGCCACCTTGAAGACGATTTTGCGGCTCTGCGGTTCCACGCAGAACGCGCCCATTTTCAGGGACTGGAAGTAGTCAGAAGCGATGAAGTTTTCATTGAGCTTTTCACTGGTAACGTCTTCCGGCGTTTCCTCTCTGGGCACATATTGCATGGGCGGCAGACATTGGAGGCGTTTTTCGATTTCCTGGCCAAGGTCGATGGACGAAGGAGCCACGCAGTTGAGCGCATCCTGAAACATGCCACCGGAATAAACCATGTTGCCGATGATCTGGCCGGGCAGTTCGGCAAAATACTTGTTGATGACAGCCGGACGGGTGCCGCCATTTTTCTGGTCTTCTGCCTCAATAGTGGCCGTCTGCACCCAATCGGTACTGCGCAGACGAGGGCCATCGTGCTTGCGGAAGAAGAGAATGTCCGTGGTCACGTCCGTGAGGGCATTTTGCCGAAAAGCTGTTTCAGGCAAGCGCACGGCTCCCAGAAGGTCGGCATAGCCAGCAACATGCTCCCTTGCGGCAGGGTCGGCCGCATCCATAAAGAAACGGCTGACCACAAAGGCACCTATGCCGCCAGGGCGCACAAGGCTCAGGGATTTTGCGAGAAAATAGTTGTGGATGGAGAAATTGCGCAGCTCAGGGTAATTCGGATCGTAAAGGGTCTGCTTGCCGAAGGGCGGATTGCCCACCACGAGATCAAAGGAAGACGTGTTCAGAGGGGCATTCTGAAAACCGGCATTCAGGTGACGGGCATGGGGATACAGGTAGCTTGAAATGGCTGCCGTAGTGGGGTCAAGTTCCACGGCCAAAAATTGGGCATTGTAGCCTTCAGGCAGCAGGCCCATAAAGTTGCCGATGCCTGCCGAGGGTTCCAGCACCTTGAGAGGCCCGCCCTCACGCAGTCCCAGGGTGTTCAAGCCCTGGTACATACCCCGGATGACGGTTTCAGAGGTAAAATGGGCGTCCTGTGTGGATCGGCGGGCCTTGGCGTATTCGTCCGGCGAGAGCAGGTTTTGCAGTTCCTGATATTCCGCAGCCCATTTTTCGTTACGGGCATCAAAGGCTTGGGGCAGGCCGCCCCAGCCCACATAGCGCACCAGGATTTTCTTGTCATCCGGCCCGGCCACGTCTACCTTGCGCTCCTGCAAATCCTTGAGCAGGCGGATAGCGGCGATATTGTCGGCAAATTTGGTTTTTGCGCCGCCGTGGCCGAGCCGGTCTTCCGGGCTTATAAGGTAATTTTCAGGCTCATATCCACCCCGGCGTTCTGCAAAATCTCCCAATCGCTCATCCCCTGACGGCTCGCCTCCCACCCAGAGTCGCTGGTCAACACGCTCTTTTCCAGTTGCTGTTGCTGACTCAGCACCAGCATGAAGTCTATCGGCCCCATCGCTTCCAGACGGCGCAACTCGTCCGGCTGATTCAGTGCCCACCTGTCCAGAATCAAATAGGCTGAATTGGTGTACCCTTCGGTTCTCACCGACCGGATTGTTTCGGGTCGCAACACTGTGCGGGCTATTTCCAGCGGGGCTGTTTGTCTGTCGAGCATTGGGAACCTCCATATTGTCAGCGTGAGCGTTCTCACGCCGAAGTTGTTCAATGTGATCTGCCGTTACCTCAAAGTTGAACATCAACTGCCGGGGATCATAGATCTTTTTGCGTGACCGGGCCATAATACTTACCTTTTTTCGGCCACAGCCTCCCCTCCCTGGTTAAAGGTCAAAGCTGAAGCGTTCAATATGCGGACTCCCTGGTCATCCTCAATAAAGACAACCTTGTCGCCCTGTTGCAAATTCAGTTTTGCGCGAACCGCCACGGGGATGGTGATCTGCCCCTTGGAGGTCAGTGTGGCCACTTCCATTTTCATGTGTTGCTCCTTGTTTGCATTCCTTGCTTTCCTTGTATTCCTTACTCAAGAAAAGGCAAGCGAAAAACAAGGGCACTGTCCGCCTCAGAGTAATTTTTCGTTCATCAGCCCGTTGGTGATGATGGAAATAATCTGTTCCACGGCGTCTTTGTCGCCTGCACGGGCTTTTCTGGCCAAATCCAGCGCCTTGGGGAGCGTGTTCGCCGTAAAATCACAGGCCGGAAAGCGAATCCCCGCCAGAATGTAGGTGGGGGTGGACGCGATGCGCCCGTATCCGGCCAGAATGTCCTGATTCACAATGCTGGCCGCTTCATTACCCAGGGCTTCGCCAAAAGCGTCTGCGGGAATAGCCGCTTCCTGAAACGCCAGCATGAGCGAGGCTTCATAGGGTACGGGCAGGCCCAACGCCGTCTTGGGAAACACCTTGTCCCAAAAGAGGTTGGCAGCGTTGACCGAGAATTTTTTGAGAGCCTCATAGCTCAAGGCTTTTTTGAGGGATTCACCATACTGGTCGGTCGGAATATGGCGCACCACGATGCACATATCCGGCGCGGCCCTTTGCGCTTGCAACGGTTCCCGAACGCCGCAGTAGCCACACTCCAAGTTCACCCAATATTCCACCAGGTGGCCCTGGACATCCTTTACCGCCCGTCCGTCCAGACATTGGCGGTCGACCAATGCCTCGTCGAGCTTGTAGGGAAGCGCCAGGTCTTTGCTCACTTCGGCCCGTACTTTGGCTTCCACAGCAACACGATCCGACATGGGGGTTCCGGCGTGAGCCACATGCACGGACAAAAGCATCAGTGCCGCCGCTATTATTGAAAAAACACTATACCGCGAAATCATGAGACACCTCCTGGGTGCTTGCTTTTTTGCAGGGTTGAGTTATATAAAAATTAAACTTACGGAGAAGAACAATGTACACCAGCAATTTGCGAAAAGTCGGCGGTTCGGTCATGCTGGCCGTGCCCCCCGCCATTCTGGATATGGTGCAACTGCGGTCAGGTTCCACGGTGAATTTGATGGTGGAAAGCGGACGCCTGATCGTCAGCCCTGAACCCAAGAAGCGGTATTCCATGCAGGAACTGTTGGCCCAATGCGATGCCGATGCCCCCTTGCCCGTTGACGCAAGCGGCTGGACAGATGCGGCCCCTGTCGGCAAGGAATTGATCTGATGCGGCGCGGCGACATTTATCTTGTGGGGCTTGACCCCACGGCAGGCCATGAGCAGCAGGGAACCCGACCCGTGCTGGTGGTATCTCCGGAAGCCTTCAATAAAGTGACGCAAGTGCCGATAGTTGTACCCATAACCTCTGGCGGCAACTTCGCCCGCGTGGCAGGGTTTGCGGTTTCTCTTGAAGGAGCCGGAACGCGCACAACCGGGATTGTGCGTTGTGACCAGCCCCGTGCCCTGGATTTGAAGGCGCGGCACGGTAAGCGTCTTGAGCAGCTCCCCACTGCATTTATGGATGAGGTGCTTGCCAAACTGGCCCCTATCTTTGAATGAGACGTATGCATCAGGCTGCCACGTCATAGCTTGCCTCCTGTCCCAACTGGATAAGTTGCGGCACCCGAAGTTGTGCCTTTTTGAGTGAAGGGTTGGCGTAGAACATATCGCCGCGCACCACCTGCCCGGAAAAAATGAAATGCGCCTCACCTTCGATTTGTTCCTGAAGATCGCGTAAATCCACACGGTCTTCTTTTTCGATGGTGGTATTCATGGTGTCCGCGTAAATGGAGCCGGATTTATCGTTGACCGAAAAGCCGGAGCTGCGCACAACTGTACCTTGTCCGGCCTGGCCGCGTATCAATTCCCATGTCTTTTCGGCGTCTTGCATCTTCATGAACGATTTTATACTTGTGTTGGCCACCATCTGCTGTGCGCCCTTTTTGTCGGCCTCCAGAATACCCGCGTAATCCTGACTGGCCACAATGGCCGCTATGCCAAGGCCGCGCCCCTGTGTCAGCACCACCTCAAAGCCCGGTGTCACAATGGCCGCGTATTCATCCACGATACACAGGTAGGGGCCAATACCGATGGCGTCCGTGGGCAGGGCTTCCAGCACATCGGCAACGTCACCTTCAATCTGTGCGCCAAGGCCCACGGCGCAGGCATTGCGAATGGCCGACAGGCTGATCTTGCCAAGGCTCGCCAATTCCGCAGGGGCTTTTTCCAGAGAAGGCAAGAGAACCACGAGGATGCGCCTCTGGATGATGGCGTCCGCAAAGTCTACCTCGCCGTCTTCAGCGCCGTAGATATGGCTGTAGGTGTCTGTCAGGCTTGATAACGCCTTGCCGAAGTAGGATTGGGCATAACCGAACTGCTCCGCGAACGAAGGCGGCTGATCCTTCATCTCCCGCCCGGCGATCCAGCCGGACGTGCCCAGGGCCGCTTTGATGGATGCGCTCGACTCCGCGTCCAGCTCAGGACGCAAGGCCAGCTCCACACATTTTTCCAGAGCCAGGGCGTCACGGATCACAGAGGTGGAGAGCTTGAGAAAGCCCTTGTCGCGCAAATCCACCAGAGCGTACATGACGCCGGAAATCAGCGCCTGCGCCTTATCGGCAAAGATGCTGTTGGCCCCATCCGATGCGGGCATGAGCGACACCAGAAGTTGCGTCAGGGCTTCCGCGCTGCCGAAGGTAAAGGGATTGTTGGTATTGGAAAGGCGGCGCGGGCTTTTGCCCTTGACTTTGCCGCTTGTGCCGTAGTTGAGCACCCGAAAATCATCATCGCGCCCCAAAAATCGCGCCATCTGCCATATCTGCACGGCCAGCTTGGGCGAAGCCTTGGGGTCGATGTAGAAAAGGCCGCTGCCGGTAGCCAGGGCGTTGTACGAGAGCGATACCAAGGTTTCCGTCTTGCCGGAGCCGGTGGTGCCGAAAAGCAGCATATGGGTAAGAATGTCCTTGGCCTTGAGCCACAGCTCCTTGCCGTCCTGCAAGCGGTTGCCGAGAAAGAAGATGCCTTCGGGTTTGGCAAAGCCCCGCCTGCCGGGCAAAGGGTCGCCCTTGTCCGTGCCGGAAAGGCCCAGGGGCATACGGAAAGGAAGGCGTTCATTTCTCACGCAAAGGCAGCGCAGCATAAAAAAGAAAAGCCCAAGTCCGAAGAATGGCGTTGCCACCACTGGAAAGGCAAACAGACACACCCCCGCCCCGAACACGCCGCAGGTCTGCACCGTGCCGTTTTTGAGAGCGTCCGCCAGCTTGTGCGCCGGAGAGCGCACATCACGCAGCAGATTTTTACGTTCCTGAGCCTCTCTGTCTTCCAGACCGCGTACTTTTCTTTCCGTCATGACTTCCCTCAATATTCTTTCAATAAATCAGCATCATTGTTGGCGTCATAGTCTTTGGGCACTTCATCAACCACCGCAAACACCACATCCTTGTCCAGATTAAGGCCGGAGGATTCATAAAGAGGTGGCATGTCCGTAAGCCAGCCCTGAGCGGCCAGAGTGGCCCGCAGCCGGGCAACGGCATGGGCCGTGCGCATTTCCCGTGACGTTTTGCCCGCTTTCTCTTCCGCCGCGTAGTGCGCCCAGGCCGCAAAGCCTTCTGCCCAGGCCGCCCGCCCCCCGCATTGATTCAGCGCGTACCAGAGCGGACGATCCACGGGCCGTACCCAGATAAACTGTGAAGAGGCCAGCACCCCCTTGCGCCGGGCCAGGGTCAGCAAGGCCATGAACCACGGCAGCTCAAAGGCCACATGACGTTTCAGCAGCGAAGCGGAACGGAGTTTTTTGTGGGAGTTCCAGATTCTTGCCACCTTTTTTTGAAAGGCGGGCTGTGTCAGAACAAGGCAGGCCGGAACCTCGTTTTCCGTGTAGGAGGCCGACACCGCATCAAGCAGGGCCAGACACTCTTTTTTGTCTCCGGCAGCGTAGGCCAGAAAGGAAGCGGCCAGAGCTTTGCGCTCACTGGTCAGTGCGCCAAAGCCCCGCAATCTTTTGCCGAGTTGCAAGCGCAACACCCTGGCGGTCTTTTCCTCGTCCAGATGGGCATGGCCGTAGGCCGGAAGATCGGCATTGGGCAGCCCGCGCCGCAAAGCCTGTTCCTGCGTGAAGGGCACCCCTTCCGCATTCAGCAGCAGCCCGTGTTCCAGCGCAAATTGCACCGGACTGCGGGCAATGCGCCAGGGGCCGACATCGTAAGACTCCGGCGAGAGCAGGTGCTTGCCGCGTCCCACAATGGGCCGCAAGCAGGCAAAGGATTCTGCATTGTGCTGGAGCAGGCTTTCCATGTTCAGACGGCGGATGAGTCCGCCAGTTCTGCCCATGTAGATAGCGGCCACACCAAGGGCAACCAGAGCCAGACCATAGGGCCAGCGTATCCATTTACCGCTGTAGCGAAGCACGGCCATGACCTGATCCCAGCCCAGAGCGGCGGGGTCTGCCCGCGTGATGCGCTCCCACGCCTCATACGCTTCAGCGGAAAAGGCCGAAAACACCGTGAGTTGTGTCTTTGCCACATCCAGCAACGCGCCGTTGATGCTGCCCGCCCTGTTGGCGTACCAGGTCGGCAGTAGAAACAGCACCGCAATCATTAGGCAGATCAGCAGGAAAAAGGCATTGCCCGAATCTTCCTTATGTCCGTTCATTGGCCTGCCTCCCCGCGCGTGTGCAGAGGCAGAGCATCCAGCCCCGTGCGCTGCAAGCGGGCCAGATGTTTTCTGACCCGCCCCAGGTAGGCGTCACGCAAATGCGGTGTGCGGGAGTGATACGCGCCCACGGCATCCCAGATATTGCGGGTACGGTCATACTCCTTGCGCAAAATCCAGGCGGCAGCGTAGGCATTGGTGCAACCGTCTTGCAGTACAGCTTCAGGTGAAAATCCAGCTCGCAAAAGCTCATTGACGTGACAGGTGTTCACCTGGAAGCCCCCCAAATCCCAAGTGCCGTTGGTGTTGCTGAGAGCCTCGCCGGTCTTGCCGCCCTCTGTTGCCAGAATGCCCACCAGTGCCGCCAGAGGCAGATTAAACCGTTTCGCAGCGCCTATGACGCATTCCCAGGTGAGCGGCCTTGTCTGCGAAACGGCGATCCTGTCCCGATCCGCAGCAAAGGCCGCATCCCCTTGAAGGCACAGCGTCATAACGGCATATAAATATATTTTTCTATGGAACATATATTTATATTTCCCTATTACTTCAGCTTGCGGATGAGCGAACCCGCCACATCGCTGCCGCTGCCGGAAACCTGAAAAGGGTTGTTCTGCCCGATGCCATTGACGGTGGAACGCGCTTCGCTCAGAGCCTCATTCATCTTGCTCTGAATCAGCGAATCCACCTGCCGGCACATGCCGGCGATGATCTGATCCATGCCCGGTATGGTCACGCCCAGAGAAAAGGCATCTCCAATGCTGGACACGCTGTTCAGGCAGTCAGAAAGCGGCCCCCGGTCTTCTTCAGGGTCGGGCATGGTGGTGTTCTGAGCTTCCTTCACCTTGGCGTTGCGCTCTCTGATGGCGTTTGTGGCCGCGCTCTGGGTATCGCTGCACGATCCGGCAAAACAGGGCATTGCCGTGAACACGAGCAGCAGGGTCAACAGCAGCGTTTTCATTGCTTGCCTCCTTTTTTAGCCGTGAAATCAGGCTTGCCGTCTTCACCCACCTGGTAGATTTTTTTGCAGGCGGGATAGCCGGTACAGCCAAAGAAGGAACCTCTGGCACTTTCGCGCTTTACCAGAGCCTTGCCGCAGGTTTTGCATTTGAACTTGGTGGCTTCAGGCTTTTTGCGGGCCTCGCCGGGCTTGCCGTCCACATTGGGGTAGCTGGTATTGCAGTCACGGTCGGAGCAGGAGAAGAAATCGTACTCACCGGAGCCGTCTTTGCGCTGCCCTTTCATGTGGACGAGGGGCTTGCCGCAAGCATCGCAGGTGAAATTGGTGGGTTCCGGGGCCTTGCGCTCTTGCCCAGGATACTTTGAAGTGAAGGTGGTCACTTCGCTTACAAGGCGGGCATGGGCTTTGTTCATCACTTCACGGTATGCGGCCTTGCCCCCGGCAATGGCGTCCAGATTGTCCTCCATTGCCTTGGTGAACTCATAATCCAGAAAGGTGAACGATCCGGTGAGCAAATCCACCACCTTCTCACCCAAGGGGGTGGGCACGAGCTGCCGCTTTTCGACACGGACGTATTTCCGGTGCATGATGGTATCCACAATGGCGGCGAAGGTGGCCGGACGGCCAATGCCCCGGTTCTCCAACTCACGAACCAGGCTTGCCTCAGAAAAACGTGTGGGCGGCTTGGTCTTTTTCGTCAGCAGCTTGCCGCCGGAAGCAATGACGTTTTGCCCTTCGGTCAGCATGGGCACGGGGTTTTCGGGGGCATCCCCGTCTGCCTCTTCATCCTGAGTCGCCGCGTCGGTACTGGTGAGCAGCTTCCAGCCAAGGTCGCGCAACACGCGCCCTCTGGCCTCAAAGACAGCTTCTTTGGCGTCCACTTCGGCTTTCAGATGCAGAACGCGCACGTCATACACGGCATCGGCCAGTTGCGAGGCAAGCGTCCGCAGCCGGATGAGCCGGTACAGAGCCTGTTCATCCGGGGTGTCACCGGCTTCTTCCACTTCGGCGTGGGTGGGCCTTATGGCTTCATGAGCCTCTTGCGCCCCTTCCTTCGATTTCCAGCTACGGGGCTTGTCCACCAGGGGCCAGCCCTGGCTTTCGCAGAAAGCACGGATTTCCGTTACAGCCTCTGCCGACAGATTGGGCGAATCCGTGCGCATGTAGGTGCAATGGCCGCCCTCATAAATCTTCTGCGCCAGTTGCATGGTCTGTTTGGGCGTGAATTTGAGGGTATTGGAAGCGGCTTGCTGCAAACTGGAGGTGGTAAAGGGCGCGGGCGGGGCTGTGTGGCTCTCGGTTTCCTTGCATTCCAGCACAACCAAAGACCGCACGGCGGCAGCCTGTTCGGCCAAAGCCTTGTTCAGCAAATATTCCTGCCCGTTTTCCAGCCAGGGCTTGGTGATCCACGTTGCGCACCAGCCATCGGCAAAAGCCAGTTCCGCGCCGTAGTGGGTCACGGGCACAAAGTTCTGAATGGCCCGTTCGCGCTCCACCACCAGTCGCACTGCGGGGCTTTGCACCCGTCCGGCAGAAAGGCGCTCATTGGCGGCGCGGGAAAGCGGTCCGCTGACTAAATAGCCACAAAAACGGTCGAGCACACGCCGGGCCTCCTGCGCTGATACCAGTGCCATATCCAGGGAGCGCGGAGCTTTGACCGCCGTCTGTATGGCCGAAGCCGTGATCTCCCCGTAAGTAACGCGCTTCGGCGCTTTCAGATGCAGGGCATCGGCAATGTGCCAGGCTATGGCCTCGCCTTCCCGGTCAGGGTCAGTGGCCAGATAGACGGCAGAGGCTGAAGCCGCCAAACCTTTCAGGCGGTTAAGCACCTCTTTGCCGCGTTCCGTGGGAACGTATGCCGGGGTAAAATCCGGCAGCGCAATGCCAAGCTCCCGCTCCGGCAAATCGCGCACATGCCCCACCGAGGCCACCACCTTCCAATCGTTTCCAAGGTAGGACTGCACCTTTTTCACCTTGCCGGGAGATTCCAAAATCAGCAGATTCATGACTACATCCTCATCCGCGCAGTAGGCGCGGCGGTTGCGGTTGCGGGGAGAGCGGCCACGGCGCGGTTTTTTTCATCCAGTTCCATGCTCAAGGTCTGTGAGAAGGCATCGCACAGCAAAGCCAGCGACCGGGCCGTATCGGAATCCTGTTTGAGTGCCATGTTGAGAAGATCAGGGTTCTGGAGCAGCACCCGTGCCTTGACCACGGGATCGTCCGCTTCCTGAAAGGCAGCCGCCGACTTGGCAAAGGAAGACGGCGCGGGGCGCGGTTGCGGCGTGTTCGTGCTTTTGGCCGCTACAACTTCCGAGACATGCGCGTGTTCTTCCAGATGAGTGCCGGTGGCCGCGTCGCGTTGCGCCTGAGCGGCCACAAGTCCCGGCCAAGTTTCACTGCGCGGGAACCATTGCGCCCTGGGCTGTTCGCCCATTTCAAACTGATGCATGATGGTCAGCACCTTGGCCGCTTCCGCTGCCGCCTGAAACACGGCCTTGGCGTCACCGCCGGAAAAAGTCTGGTTCCATTTATTGATGTAGGCGGCGGAATTGCTTTCAGGCATGGGCAGGTCGAACCTCGCCCCGGCCAGCATGGAGAACATCTCTGCCCGCATTTCCTCAAAGGCGAAATTCTTGATGTTGTGGGTCTGTTTTTCTTTGCGGTTTTCCCGTGAGGCGTGACCGGTGGCATGGTACGTTTCATGGAGCTTGGCGGCATAATACTCTTCTGTGCTGATGAAGCGTTCAGGGAAGGGCATTTTCACCACATCGGCCTTGGGTTCGTAGTAGGCATCGCCTGTGTGGTGTTGCACGGGAATGCCCGTACAGGCGATGAAACGCTCCACAAAATCGTTGCGCTCAACGTCCGTCATGGCGTGGGACTGCTGTTCTTTCGGAGGAAAACCTTCAATCTGCGCGGTGTTGAACACCGTAAACGGATAGAACAGCGTCATGCGCTGGATTTCGGGCACTTCCTGCCCCTGTTCCTTCCTGTCGGCAAAGTCCTTGAGCTGTTTGTCGGTGAGGTATTCCCACTTGCCGTCTTCCTTGACGATGAAGGCAAGTTCTTCGGGCCGAAGGAGTTTGGTGCCCTTTTCACCCTTGCGAATCTTCATGTCGCGGGCCGGATGATCGGCCTGCACCTGCTGAAGCTGCTTGAAGGTGAGCCACCGATCATCTTGATAGCCATTGATGATACCGGTCAGCATGAGCTTGACCATGTTGGCCCCGCCATACTCCCGGCCCGTGGTGACGCAAAAGGGCATTCCCATCGGTGTGTCCGCCGTCCAGGGCTTCTGCCACTGGCCCGCCGTGCTCGCCAGGGAAAGCATGTTTTCGGCCACGCTGTTGACGAACTCCTCCTGCACTTCACGGCTGATCTGGAATCGGTTCTTTCTTTCCGAAGGCTGTTCCTGGCTCATACGTCCTCCCGCACTTCAACAATCACGGTGTCCGGCTCGTCGTGCGGACTGAGAAAGCCCGCCGCCATAGCCTCGTCCCGGCCCATAAAGAAGGCTCCGACCTCCAACTGCCGCTCGATGTCGTCCCTGGAAAGGGAGATGCGTTCCCTTTCCGGTAGACGGACAGGCGCATCAAAAAGGCCGTAGCTGTTACGTTTTTCTGCGTTCATAAAAACTCCATAGATAAATATTTTTATATATTGCATAGAAATATATATTTCTATGTGTACCAACGGCAGCGTTGCCGCCATTGCACCTCGTGCTGCCGCGTCTCTCGCCGCCTGCCCATAAAGGCCACACGCAGCGCACGAAAGCAGGCCAAAGGCGTCATGCCCGTGCGCTGGACAAGGAACAGAAGAACAATCCCGGCCACCGCAACGCAGGCCGTCCACCAAGCCCAATGAAAGAGCCACAGGCCCAGAGGAAAAACGGCGCGGGCATCCAGAATGAAGATTTTGGGAGAAAGCGCGGTATCGCGCCACAGAACATCGCTTTTCACTATTCAGATCCTTTAGTTTTGCGTTCCCGTTCGGCCATGACAGCCAGCCAGCTTTCTCTGGAAATGTTGCCCGCATTGTGGGCATGAGTTGCCGCGTCCTGCATCCGCTGCCCATGCGAAGCGAGAAGGGCTTCGCATTTCTGGATGAGCCGCTCTGGGGGCGTATCCAGCAGTGCCTCCCGAATTGCAGGCGTGAAGGCCAGGTATTCACGCAGAGCCACGCGCCCCGTACCGCCTGCCTTGGGCACAAGCCGCTGATTGACCACCAGCCGCAGGCTGGAAAGCAGCGTCACCGACACTTGCAGGCGTTCTTCCACGGGGAACACATTGATGATGCGTGAAAGGGTTTCCGGCACCGAGCGCGTATGCACCGTGGAATAGGCGGCAACACCGGTTTCCGCACTTTCGATCATGCCGCGCAGGGTTTCGGCGTCCCGGCTCTCCCCGATGAGCACCACATTGGGCGCTGTGCGGGTGGAGTTGCGCACGGCCCGTAGAAAGGATTGCAAATGCTCCGGCACACTGCTTTGCGACACAGGCCCGCCAGGGTCAGGAATGCTGGTCAGGTCAAACTCGATGGGCGATTCATAGGTGGCCACGTTGCGCCCGCCCGTTTCGATGACGTGCCGCAGAATGGCGGCAAGCAAGGTGCTCTTGCCCGACCCCATGACGCCCGTCACCAGCACAAGGCCGTTTTCAGGCGTTGCGTGATCCAGAATGTCCTGTTCAACATCCAGAGCTTCCAGCCGGGGCGGCGTGGAAGGAATGGTGCGGAAGACGATTTTGACTCCGGTGGAATAGCCGTCAGCCACAGCTCCCGCATTGCCCCGGTAACGGCGGCGCACCCCCCGCGTCTCTTCAATCTGATGCGCAAAGTCGTAATCGTCCTGGCCGGACTTGATGAGCGCGGCAATGGAATTGTTACGGGTGATGCGTTCCAGCCCGGCCAGCAGTTCGTCCGTGGTGATAGGCCGCGTGGTGACGCGCTGCCAGATGCCGTCCTTGCGCACCCACACGGGCTGGCTGGAGCACAACTGTATGTCCGACATGCCGCCGCCCGTGGCCCACAGCAGCAGTTCGTTGATCTGCGCTGTTTCCCAACGGATGCGCGGCTCATACGGGTACATTTCCTGTGCGCAAGACATGCTTCACTTCCGCTTGTTGGTTTTTTGTCCGTCACGCGAAGAGACAACGGGCAGAAATGCCGAAGGCGCGGTGATCCGGTAAACTTTCTGGCCGATGTGCAGCTTGTTGCCGTTGTCCGAGGTTTTCATGCCCACTTCGGCGGAAGCGGTGTTGACCTTGCTTAAAAGCTGCTGGGCGGTGAGCAGGTGGTAGAGCATGACGCCGCGATAGGTACGCGCCATGCGGGCCACATTGTCGGCAAAAAGCTGATCCGCCTCTTCCAGCCCCTGCGCCCAGGCTTCGCGCACGGCAGCCCGCCAGATACGCCGCTCCTTGTCGTTTTTGGGCATGACTGCGGGATTGGGCTTTTCCGGCTCAGGGAAGGCATCAACCATAAGGAACTCGCGCCAGTTGGGCGCAACCGACACATAGCGGGCCGGGGAAAGCAGCTCAAAGGAGCTTTGCGCCGCCGTGGCGGTTTCGCCCGATTCAATACGCAGGGAAGCCCCGGCCCGTGTGAGCACAGGCGGCAGAATAAGGGCGTCCCCCTGCGTCATGAGCAAAGGGCCGAAGTTGAAGGCCGTATCCATGATGGAGCTGTATGCCTCGGTGGCCGTCACAAGCTGCCGATACCGCCAGGCAATGGCTGTCTGAAAGGTGACGAGCTGCGCCGCTTCCCTGATGGCCGAAGGCCGCATGAGGTTGACGGCGGTTTTTTTGTCAGAAGTGCCCTGCATTTCCAGCAGCGCAGCCAGTTCCCCCGGCTCACCTCGGCGCGGGCCTTGGGATGCGCCTTGTGAAACATCGGGGGGCAGGGACACGGTGAGTGTTTGCCCTTCCTCATGAACGGGAACAACGGGCTTTTCAGGGGCAGCGGCCACATTTGACAGCGGCGGCATGGGCACGGGAGGGAGCGACTCCTGAACGTCCTTTCTGGGAGCGCAGCCCACAACGACAACACAGAGCACCACAGGCAGCAGCACCGAGAACAGACGTTTGGAGTCAGTGGACTGTTCTGTCTGATTCCAGCGATGCGTGAACATCCCCATAAGGCGCGAGGCATGGCGCATGAGCAGGACACAGGCCAGTATCAGAGCCAACAGACCACAGCCCGACAGCAGTAAACTGGCATTGGAAGCCCCCGAAGCCGCCAATCCGTCCTGAAAACCCTTGGTGTAGCTGGCCGTGTGCAAGGGCGACTCCACCGGCAGGGGCGGTTCCAGAATCAGCGGCACGGGCGGACGATCTTCAATGCGGTCAGTGACAAACTCACTCATGGCTGCCCCCTGCCTTGACGGTGCGGGCCAAAGTAACGACCCGGCCAATGGGATCAACGCGCACCACTGCCTGCGGCTGTACCTGCCATGCGATGTCTTCCAGCAGCACATGGGCCGGGCGGTTCAGGCCGCGAACCACCACCATGAGAGCTTGGGCCGAGGGCGACCCCATTTCCTGAAAGCGGTAGCCCACGCTCAGGCAGATTTCCTTGAGTGCCCCGTCAGCGGGGCCAGTCCAGCTTATGCTCACCGGCTGACCAAGCGCGGGATCAGCGGGCGGCAAAAGCGGCTGTAAACCCTGCCCGCGCAGTTTCGCCAGCATGGCAAGCTCGCCGTGGGCACTTTCCGCCGCCTGTCCCAAGGTGACAGCGGCAAAGCTTTCGGGCCTTGCGGCTTCAGGGATAGGGGCTTTCTGTGCGCAGCCCGCAAGGGGCAGCAGACACAGACAGAACAAAATTTGACGCATGGTAATCTCCTTGTTTTGTTTGAATTATAGAAATATATTTTTATATATTTCTATTTGTACTCTTGAAAATATATTTATATAACGCTATGGTTTTCCCACAAAAGGAGTACTCCCATGCGCTGCATCGTCATCGCCAACAAGAAAGGCGGGGTGGGCAAAACAACCACCACGCAGAATCTGGCTGCGGCTCTGGCCGCTCACGGCAAAAAGGTGCTGGCCGTCGATATGGACGCCCAGGCCAACCTCACCCGCGCCTGGGGCGTGGGGAATACCGAAAAAAGCATTCTGGATGTGCTGCGCGGCAAGGCCGCATGGCAGGAAGTTTCCTTGCCGGTGGAAAAAGGCTCCGGCACGGGATGTGTGGTTCTGGCTCCGGCCAGCCGCCAGCTTGCGGCCATGCCGGAAGTCTTTGCGCAGGAGCTTGGCAAGGAACTCTTGCTGAAAGAAGCCGTGGAAAAGGTGGAAAAAGCCTTTGACCTGGTGCTTATCGACAGCCCGCCTTCGTTGGACTTGCTGGCCATCAACACTTATGCGGCGGCGGACGCTGTGCTCATTCCGGTGCAGACGGAGTTCCACTCGCTGGAAGGGCTGACGCTCATGCAGGACGATCTGGAGCGGGTGCGCCGCCGTTTGAATCCGCATCTGGCGGTGCTCGGCATAGTGCCCACCTTCGTTGACCGGCGTAAGCGCCTCTGCCGTGACGTGCTGGATGTGCTGGCCACCAACCATGCCGCCGACCTCATGCAGAGCGTGATCCGCGACAACGTGACCCTGGCCGAAGCGCCGAGCAACGGTCAGAGCATCTTTGCCTATGATGCCAAATCCTACGGGGCGCAGGACTATGCGGCCCTTGGTAGTGAAGTGATAACCCGATTGGAGGCCCGTTATGGCGCGTAAGAAAGGCGGTCTGGGACAGGCCGCACCCGTGGAACAGCCCGAAGACCTGCTCGATTCCGTATTCGGCGCGGCCAACCAAAAGACAGACACACCCCCGCCCGCTCCTGCAAAAGACGCGGGCAAAGGCAAGGAAAACCGCGTGGGCAAGTATTTTCTCATCGACCGCGACCTTGCCAAAGCCTTGAAGCTGTACGCCGTGCAGAATGACATGAAGGAAATTGCCGTCATGGAAGCCTCCTTACGGGCGTTTCTGGGCAAGGCCGACGACTGAACACAGCCAGCTTGTGAAGGGCTGGAAGCGTTGCGCTTTCAGCACGGATATGCGCCAGAGCGTGGTGACGATGCCCAAAAGGCACGGGGGCACTATCAAGGCCAGGGCCAGCCAGACGTAAGCCCGCTGTGTTATGAGCGCCGTCAGTGCGCAGACTGTGACCGGAAGAACGAACACCAGCAGACGCAGGCATAGCTCCCGCAGCACAAAGGGGAGTTGCGTCGCGTCTTCAATGCCCCAGGCCCGAAGCACTTGCACAAAATCCTGTGCCAGCTCCGTCTGTTCCGCAGCGTTGCGATGCGACCTGAAATATCGCAGGCGATTGCGTAAATCGCCGCGCAAGGATGCCAGATGCGCACTGGTGGGGCGTACCCGCGCCCGGATTGCTTCTTTAAAACTGTCGAACATGGCCTAACTCCTGAAATTGTGTTCAGAGAGATCGTCTCCCTGTGCTCCTGTCTGTCTGAGGCTGTGCCGCAGCTTGCTGGCCCCGTCCGCGCCGGACGACACCGCACTGGTGGAACCCACAAACACACCCTTGACGCCGCTCTGATCTTCCTTTTCCCCAAGCGAATGGAATTGCTGACCGATCCAGTTGGTCACATGCTCCGGCAGGTAGTGAATGAGTGAAAACAGCTTGTTGGCCGTCATGATGACCACGATGCCGAGGATCACCAGCATGGAGATGGTGCCGGTGATGCCCAAAACCTTGGCCTGTGACGTTCCGGCAACGAGCATTTCAAAACTGACCCCGATAAGCCGACCGATCACGTTCATGAGGATCACAGCGGCAAAGAATCCGGCCACCATGAGCGGCGGGCGAATGATGATGCCGAGCAGCAAGAGGTAGCCGCGTTTGCCGTGTTGCCCGGCGGCCCCTTCGCCTTCGGGCAGGGCATGGGCGCAGAGCCAGATGGGCGCGGCTACAAGAGCTTCCAGAATGAGGATCACCCATCCCGTAAGGGCAGAAACCCAGCGGATGAAGGGAATGGCGGGCAGGTAGTAGGCCAGAGCCAGCCCGTAGAGCAGCAGCGGCAGAAAGACGGAAAACAGAACAAAGGCAATGTATTTGTCCAGATTGGGCACGGCATTGCCGAGAAAGGGAATGGCCTTGCCCATTGCATGGGTCACGTCGATAACGCCCAGGGCAGCAGCCAGCCCCCAGGCTGTGCCGATGAGGTAGTCTCCCACATTGGAGATCGCCATAATGGGGTCATTGGTGGAGAGTTTGTCCACGGCAATAGGCAGAATGTTGGCGCTGACCAGACCGTTCAGCGTGGCCCGCAGCCAGTTGCCTATTTCGCCCAGGGCGCGGCCTTCGTCCGTCACCGAAGGTTGGGCCGCAGTCCCCTCAATGCCGCGCCGCGTGGAATAAGCCGTCTTGATGTAGTTGGCCACGCGCTCCCGCACGGCCTCATAATCCTGCAAACCCCAAGTCATGCCGAGCAGTTCCGAGTTGGTGTACTCCTTGGGCGCGTAAGAAATGCCCGAATACATGGCTTCGCGCACCTCCTGATTGATCCAGGCGATTGACCAGTAGGAAGAACCGGCGATAAACCAGCCGTATTGCTCTGAGCTTTCCTGAAAGTTTTGCAATTTGCTTTTGAGCTGGCCCTGCTTGGCATAGCTTTGCAGTGAGGAAAGAATGGTGGCGTTGATGTCGTTCGCGGCCTTGTGCAAAGCCTGCGGGTCAATGTCGGATACAGACGTGCCGGGATTGGCAAGCTGGCTCGCCACACTCGACAGCGACGAAATGGCCGTACCCACAGCATTGACCTTGCCCCGGCATAATGCGTCCGACTCGTCCACGCATTCCACCATGATGGAGCCGGTGTTGCCGTTGAAGGTGAAGCGGTACTCGCCGCCCGACCTGATCCAGTTGCCGCTGTACTTCCATTCTCCCCCAGGGGTGACACCAAGGCCGCGCCGTTCGTTCAGGTAGTATTGCAGGGTCAAAGATTCCAGCGAACCGTTGGCAATGGCCGCATAGTGGGTCACATTCTGATCGGGTGCCTGCACGGTGAGCTGCCCGCCATGCTCAACGAAGTAATCTGTACCCATCGACCAGAAGAAGTTGCCGAAATTGATAGAAAGGCCATAACAGGCCAGAATGACTACCTGAAAGAAGCTCAGTCCCTTGAAAATGGGGGCCATCGCGCCCATTGCTCCCACAAAGCGCAGGGGCATCCACAGCGAACTGTACTTTTTGCCGAAAGGGACGCCCTCATGCGCCGTGCCCGCCACTGCCACGGCCAGCACCCAGAGAAACAGGGCCGAAATGGACGCCAGCGCCACAATATTGAAGGCGCTGAACATCTCCAGCATGAGTTCCGCGCCTTGCGATCCACCAAGCCCCTGGCCCCAGGCGTCCCAGCCCTGACCCAGCAGAGAATCCAGAAACTGGCGACTGGCATCGCTTTTAAGCAGAACTTCAGACGTTGCAGGTATGTCGGACATGGCGGTATTCCTTCATTATATTTCCCATAGAAATATATTTTTATATTTTGCTATTGCTGTGCGCCGACCATGCGCGTGTACAAATCAGTGAGTTCCCTGCCGGTGGAACCTTCCATACGGCTCAGATAATCAAGGGCCGTAACCACATTCAGGCTGTCCAGCAGCGCGTTGTTTTTGCGGGTGAGTTCAAGCTGGATGGCCTGCATCATCACCAGCTCACGCAGCAATCCGGCCTCCGTGGCACTCGTCACCTGATTGAACCAGTTGGGATTGCCGATGCGCATCTGACTGAGCAGCTTGAACAATCCGGCTTCGGACATCTTGCCGTTCATAAGGCCGGGAGGCGTTCCGCTGCCGCCCGCCTCCTGCCACTGGCTCCGCGCCCAGGCGGCCACGTCATCAGGCAATGTGGGCGCGTGGAAGACCACATGGCTGTTCAGACTTTCAATGGCCGCAGCCAGCCGTCCCTCATGGATTTTGCGGGCGGCCTCATAGGTCTGGCCGGAAGCCGTTTCTTTCTGCGCATCCGTGACCACGGGCAGAGGCCGGGGATTTGCCAACGTCTTGATGGTTTCGTGAGCCTGTGAAAGCTGCTCATCCGTAAGCGTGTCCTCGGCGGGGAAAAGTGCATCCACCATCTCCTGTTCCGTAGGATGGCCTTCATCCAGCACCCGGCCCAGATATTCCACGGGTTTGGCGTCCGGTCTGTTGGAATGCTCCAACTGCTTGCCGCGCATGGCCTGATGCACCTGGCGCGAAGCCTGCGCCCCAAGCTGCACCCCGGCCCCAAGAGAAGACGCTCCGCAAAGCCCTGAAGGCTGTGCGGCCTTGCCGTACAGGTCTTCGGTTTTTGTGGCCTCCTGTGCCGTGGCCTGCCCCTTAATCATGGCGGCATTGTTTTCTTTCAGGCTGATGATGGCCCGCACGATGGTGGCGCTCTCCGATTTGATGGTGCCGATGATGTTTTGCGCCGCCACCAGAATCTCCGAACGAATGGAAGCGGCTTCCGCCGTGGTGTTGGCGTTGACAGTCTGGATAGTTTCCATCTTTGCCATTGTGATCATGGCGTTGATGGAGCCGCAGTCGCAGCCGCTGGCCCATGCCCGCACGGGAAGCAGAAGCAGCAATGCTGCCAAAAAGAATGTTTTCATGATGCCCTCGGTGCTTGCGCTATTTCATTGACGATTTCCTGAATGACGTTGACCAGCACATCGTCCGCGCTGCTCTGATCCGTCACCTGACGGCGGCGGCGTTCCACTTCGCCCTTGGCGGAACCGCCGGGGAAACGGGCCGCAAGCCGCCGCAACGCTTCGGACGGTTCCATGCGCTTGTAGAGGCTGTTGCGAATGGCAACGTCTTCGGTGGTGGTGGAAAAGGCCCACAAGGCTTGCCCGCCGATGGTCATACTGAGCACCAGTTGCGACAGACCCGCGCCGGTGCGGAACAGAGCGACCAGATTGGAACCAGCCGGGCCGGGCTTGCCAAGATGCGACAAGGCATGGCGACAGGCACCGTTCAGGGCAAAGCGGTCGCTCAGTTCCGCAATGCCCATGTCTGTCCCGGCCCCCAGAATGACGATGGTGGAGGACAGTTCGATAATGATCTTGGGGATGTCGTCGATGGACTGCGTGTACAGGCCGATGGACAGGTTCCACTTGCGCGATTCCCGCGCCATTGTGGTCATGTCGGCCTCAAGCTGTCCGGCCACAGAGGTATTCTGTGTCACACGATGGGCTTCATCGTAACAAAGTCGCTTGGGATCTTCCCGAATGGCTTCAATACGTTCGGCGTGATACGGCTGATAGCGGTCAGGCATGAGCTTCACGTCATCGGGCATGAGGAAGAAGCGTGAACCGAGTACATGCCGCGCCAGCATATACATAATGGCCGCTTGCCGATCTCCCGCATCCCCGCCGCCGCGTGTGGCCACTTCGTCCAGGTCAAGACTGACGATCTGCGCATCTCCCAGGTCAAATTGCGTGGGGTTGCGTAAAATCACATAACTTTCAATGGCATCCAGCAAAGCACGCCATACCTGCCTGCGAGTAGTATCTTCATAGGTATTGAGAATGCCTTGATTCTGGTTGATCTGCGTAGTGATGTCGCCAAGCAGCGGCATGGCGTACCGTTGCGCCTGAATGGCCTCATGCACAAAGCCACGGTCAAAAAGCGCGTCCGTCACCTCCCACCATGTGGGGGCTTCTTTCAGCGCAATGTCTTCATTGCAGAGCAAGGTGTGCAGTTCCGGCAGCATATTGGCCTGGTACAGGCGCGGATTGTGCTTGTCCGAAAGTTCCTCATAGGCCAGATCAATGGCCCGCTGCACCATGCCGGTCACATCGCTGCCCGCGCTTTGCTTGGGGGGCGTACACAAAAGCGTCAGCAAGTTGATCAGAAAAGACCTGTGCGAGGGCAAAGGCTTGCGGCATCCCAGGGGCGTATCAAAGGGATTGATGGCGTATTCTTCCGTCATGCGCAGACGGTGGTAGGCTGCCAGATGCTTTTTGCCTTCCGGCAGATTCTCTTTAAGCAGCGTTATCAGGCCGGAGCTGGACGGCCCCACGTCGATAATGGACACCCACGGCAGGCGGGAAAGCCCGGCCTGCGTCACAAAGGCGAAGTTCAGGGCATTGAGGAAGACCGACTTGCCGCCGCCCATCGGAGCTACGCCGAGGTCAATCCATGATGCCTGTTCCGATGAATTGGGCGCGAAGGGAAAGAGTTTGCCGTCCTGAGTTCGCAAAAGAAGCGAACCTTCCTTCCAGGGCGAGGCCGAACGCAGCGGCAACATGCCTATGGCTTCCAGCAGCGGTGCAGCCGTCACCGGAGCCGGGCTTGACGGCAGCATGGCGGGCACAGTGGCCGTCAATCCCAAAAGGGGGTCGCCCACAGCTTCGGATATATCTGTTGTGCCCCATCCCTGAAGGGCTTTGGTCAGTTCCGCCATGCGCCGCCGCAGTTGCGCATGGGCCTGGTTTTCTCTGGCGTCCATTTTTGACCAGGTGCAGCAGCACAGACAAAACTTGACGCAGCACACACCTTCCAAATCCAGAGCCGTGAGTGCCGTCACCGCATTATTGAAGCGTTTGTTATCCGAGCTGGCAAAGGCCAGCACAGCAGACAGCAAGGGCTTGAGGCCCATATTCAGGCCGCCCGGTTCCAGCAGAAAGGCCAGACGGTACGGAATTCGGTCATCCCGCCGCGACAGCACCCGGAAAAGCTCCTGAAAGGGCTTGGGTGTCTGGGGCATAAGCGTCATAATCAGCGGGCCGAACACTCTATCCCCCACCCGAATGGTACTGCGGGAAAGCAAATGTCCCTCACGCGGCCAGAGCTGCGTCTTGAAATCCGGGTAGATGACGTTGTGCAGCAGTTCCGAAGACGCTGTGCCCGGATCGGGCAGGCGCAAAGGCAGCGGATCGCCCGGAACACGCGCCTGCCAGTCACGATTCGTGAAGTCCGGGTCAATACAGAAGCGGATGTCCCGCAACGTTTCGTGCGGCGTGAGCGTGTAGACCAGCAATTCCGCTTGACGAAAGGCGTCCAGAACGCCGGTGACAAAACCGTTGTGGGCATCATGCAAGGCGGTGATCCCTGCGGCCACCTGCTGGCAACCCGGCTGCATGGGAGCTTTGCCCATTGCCGTGAGCCGCGCCTTGAGCGCGGTTTTGCGCAGTGAATCCGACAGCACGGAGGGCCGTGTCCACAAGACCAGCCAGCATGTTTCCATTGCACAGTAGCGTTGCAGAGCCTGTCCCCAATTTTCCAGCAAGGGGCCGATGTTCAGCCCCAAGTTTTGGGCGGTGCGCCGTGAAGGCCGCAGCATTTCCCGAATACGCGCATCACTGGCTTCAGGGTCATATTCAAAGACAAGCTGTATGACGTGACCGGGCCGGGAAAGCGTGGATTGCAGTTTTTCCGTCAGACTGCGTGTGATGGTGCGGTATTCTTCCACCCCCACCTGTTTGAGTGCCCCTTCCAGCCGCAGCACGCTGATGAGGCTTCCGTCATCGGCCACCAGAGCGTCCTGATCCACCGTTTCCAGTTTGCAGTACGAACCTACAGGCCCGAAAAAGGTTTCGGACAGGGAGCGCATACCGCGATCAATGCCGTGTACGAGGGTATCAAGCATCACTCCCCCCTTTTGAGCACAACTTGCTGAATGACCACGCCACGCGGAGTGGTGACGGTGGCCGCACGGGCCACCAGCACCGTGGCCATGAGGCGCTGGGTGCTTTCCACGCCCTGGCTGGATTCATAGGAAAGGATGAGGGGGAACTCGATCTTCCAGGTCATGGTGCCGCCTACCAGCCCCGATGCACTGATGACCGGGGCACGGGTGACCACGGCAGAGGCGGAAAGCCGCTTGTCGCGGATCATGTCCAGAATGCCGGAGGATTGGAGGGCCGCCAGAAAAGATTTGTAGGCTGCCTCTTCAAAATTTTCTCTGGTGCGGGAGAGCTTGTCCCGCCATTCCAGAAAATCCAGCGAAACAGCATTACTGATGGTTTCCGTGACCCAATTCAGCAAACCCTGCTGCGTGAGCACGGGCTTATCCAGCGGAATCAGCGGCGCAAGCCGAAGATCGGGCGTGGCCGCGAAATAGCGCGGTGTGGGTTGTTTGGCGATGAGCAGTGCAATGACCGCCACACAGGCGATCAGCACGAGTAGCAGACCCAGAGCCAGTTTCATGGCCCGTTGGTACTGCGACCGATACCAGCCAAGACCGCCGATAACGGTTTCGGCGTTGTAGGCCGGAGGCGAGTCTTGCGCCGGGCTTTCGCCTGCATCCTCTGTTGCCGCCGTCACGGTGCTTGTGGCTTCCAGCGATAATTCCGGCACAGCGTCCGGCAGCGGCTTTTTCTTTTTGAAGAAATTCATAGCAATTCCTTTGTGATGACCTTCAGGAGATGTTCCAAATTGAGGAGTTTTGCTTTCCAGCGAGGAAAACGAGCTTTTTGCGGAGGGAGTGTACTCTTCTGGTACTCGACCAGAGCAAAAAGCGAAGTTTGACAAAGCTGGAAGGCAAAAGAACCAATTTGGGGCAGCTCCTAGCGCAGGCCGAGTTCATCAAGACCCGTAGTCTGGTCGGAACCGAAGAGCGTGGCCGAACCAGAGCCGAGGAATTCCCCGATTCCCAAGGCCAAAGCACCAATGACCACCTTAGCGACTCCGGGCGCGTAGTTGCCTGTCTGCCCCGATTGCCCCTTGCTGGCCTTGTAGAGGTCGATGCAGCCCCACACCCCCATGCCCGCACCGGAGGCAAAACCCGCCATTGTGACGCCCTTGGCCACACCCTTGGCGCTGTCCGCCACGTTCTGGCCGATGTCGCCAAAGGTCACGGCAGCCAGGGCCAGCTCAGGCACGAAAAGCCACACTGCGGCGGCAGCCAGGGCCGCTGCCGTGAAGCGGACAGGGGAAACAGCTTCAATAGAAAAACTGGTTTTCATACAAGTCTCCTTATTTATCCGATGATTTTTGCGATGGTTGTTTGCACGTCACCGCCCAGCGTGGCCCCAATGCCCCGCAGAAAGGTGACAAGGTTCACAGCGATGATGCCGCCGAACAGATGCACAATGCAGCGGCTGAAATTCATGGCCTGATTGGGCGTATCCCTGAGCAGACACAGCCCCCGGATGATGCCGATGACACCCACGGTGGCGATGCCGTACACGGCGAACTGAATGTAGATTGCCCCCGGAGAAGACGGCGGGGAGTAGCTCAAAGCCTGTTCCGAGGTTTGATTGAAGACCGTCATGGACAAGGAATCCATGAACGCCGGGATGTTCAGCAGCAGTACTGCTGCCCACAACGTCCACACGGCTATGGAGCGGTTGAAACGCTGCTTGTGGCTGATGCTCTGCGCCAGAGACACCATCGCAAAGCCGATGCCCACAAGGTAGGCCAGCACAATGATGACGGGCCACCACTGTTGCAGGTGCGGGATGACGTTGGCGATGTAATTTTCCATAGCCGTCACCTGTCCTTGATGTTGAGGATCAGAACGCCGATGGGAGTGCCGCTGGCGAGGGTGACGGTGGGAGGCCGCTCAAAATTCTTCTCAAAGATTTTCCCGGCCTTTTCCCCTACCTTCCCGGCGGCAATCCATGCCTGATCCGCAGGGCTGTATGTATTCCAGACCATCTGATCCGTACTCTGGCCGTTTACCCCGCCCCCATATCCGCCATAGATCGTGCTCTGTGCGCCGCTGTATTTTTTGGCGCTCCCCAGCCCTTCCAGAAAGGCCGTGGCAATGAGTCCGCCCCAGCGGCTGAAGAAGTGCGTATTGACCGAAGAGGCTACGGACGCCTCGGACGTGGCCGGATCAACGGCATAGCCCTCAATCTGCGCGTCTTTGCCGTCCGGCAGAATGACTCTGGAAAAGGTGAGCACCAGGCGTTCATCAAAACGCTGGAACTTCCCAAGCAGGCGGGCATTTTTGAGTTTGCCGGAAGCCACCGTGCCCATGACGGCGGAAGGCACATCGGAGTTCACGCCGGTGTCGATGACGGCATAGAGCAGATCGCCGGGTTTCAAAGCCAGCGCGTTGCCGTCCGGCTGCTGTGCTGTTCCGGTTGTGATCGCAGCGGGAGCCGCCACCGGCATGTCCTTGGAAAAATCGCCCACAAAAACGATCTTTCCCTCGCCCACAGCCACTCCGGAAAGTTTGGCGTCCAGAGCTGCCAAATCTTCCATCATGCGCTTTTGCATGGTGTTGTCCGTGCGCGGAGCCTGCACAGGAGTAACGCGAGGCTGAGTCACAGCCGGGGGCGGCGGGGGTGTGTCTTGCTTTCTCGTCACCACCGGGGCTTTGGTGCCCACAGGAGTAGGAATAAAGCTTTCACCCGCCGTGAGCGCGGCATTGGCCTTTTGCTGGTCGTGAACTTCCAGTTTTTTGTTGTATTCTTCCGAGCCTTCGCCGCCCGCCTGAGCCTTGACGGCATCGGTTCTGGCCGTTCCCAGATTGGACGTGGTGGAGGGTTTCTTGGGTGCGAAGAGCATCATGGAGCCAGCCAGAATCACAGCGGCGAGAGCCGCCCCTAGCAGGCTGAACATAATGAAACGGCGCTTCTTTTCGGTGCTGGTAACGCTCACGGCTTCACCTCCGCGCCTTTGCTGACGCCATCGCTGAGAACGATGGTCTGCATTTTGCCATTGGCGGAAAGCATGATCCGCGATGTGACCGGCACCTCGTAGCACTTCATATTGCCCGCGCCGTTGACCGCAGCCGTCCAGGCAGGCCACATCAGAGCATGACTTGTGCGGATGTAGTGATTCTGGCCGAGCTTCCAGACCTGCACCTTGTCCATCTTGGGTTCCATTTTCACACGCACGGCATCAGAAGGCGGCGCGTGATCCAGAAAGGCCAGCATGGATGAGGAAACAGTCTCCTTGATGTCCTCGATGATGGGAGCCTTGGCCTTGGGGCCGTGCTGCGTGATCTGGAAGAGCACCAGCGCGTCCGCCTTGCGTTCCGGCCCGCGTACCGAGTCGGACTCCAGACGGATGACCAGGGGGATGTCCTGCTTTTCCAGCGTGACGACGATGGTGGTTGTGCCGTAGCTCTGCGTGGGCATGACGTTGAGCAGGTTCCCGTCCGGCAGTTCAGGCCGCAGCACTTGAAAGAATGACGGCCCACCGTTGGTGACGGAGGTGATGGGCCAGGGCTGGCCCGTGGAGTCATGGATGAGCAGCGAGGTGGCGATATTGGCCGTGGTGAACACCTTGACCGGCGCACGTCCCGGTTCCAGCGGCACTCGCACGGTGCGCGAACTGAGCGCGGGCGCAATGGGCAACAAGGCCCGTTCGCGCTGATCCGAACGCTCGCGGTACTCCTGAATCTGCCCTTCATCCAAGGGCATCATCTGCCGCAAGCTCTCCTGAAACAGTGCTTGCGCGTCCGGTTGCTTTTTGGCTTCAGCATTGGCGGGCGGCACGGTCTGGCCTTGCCCAACGTGCTCCTGACTGGCTTGGGTGGCCTGTTGCGGGGCGGCAGGCGGTGCAGTGGCCGTTTGCCCCAGGACAGTGCCCTGCTGGCCGATGAGGGCCGCAGGTGCGGCGGGCGGTGCCTGGCTTTCCGCCGCCAGGGCGCAGTTTCCCCACAGCAATGCCATCAGTGCCGGAAGCAGTTTAAAAAATCGTAATCGTTTCACAATAATCCCCTTGTGTTGCAAATGTTCACATCGCCCTGCTGAACACGGGCGTGGGTGGTCTTTGGGAAAACAGCGGATGATGGGAGAGCATGTCGCCGCACAGGACGGCATTGCCGAAACGCGCACTGGTAAGCGGTTGCGTTTGCGGGGAAGGGCTTTTTTGCCATGCGGCCTGTTCACAGCGGCCTTTGAATCCGCGCAAAAAGTCCACAATGCTGAGGAGGTTGTCGGCGGGCACGTCTGAAGGAGCCGGAGCACGGAAAGTGTTGTGCAGGTGCATCCACAGGCCAAAGGCCATCGGCTTGAGCCAGGGTTGCGCGTCCATCGGAAACTTTGCGGCAAAAGCCTCAAAGCGCGGGCGCAAGGCTTCGCGCTCTTTATCCTGGGCGGCTTTGAGGGCTGCTTCACGTTCCAGCATTGCCTGAATGGCACGGGCAGCCTGCCGCGTCGCCTCGCTTTCTCTGGCGGCAGGTGCAACGGAGGCAGCAGGCGCGGCAGCCGAAGGCATGTCGAGCCAGCGTTGCCCACGAAGCCAGTTGCTCATTTGCGGCACAAAGCGGCCTTGTTCGCGTTGCCAGTTGTCCGAGGCCATGAACTGTCGAATGCTGGATTCCAACTCCTGCAAGGTGGGAAGCTGCCCCTGACGTTGAAGTGCCTTCCAGGCTGCACAGGCAAGGCCCTTGGCCTCTTTTTTGGGGTAGAGTGCCCATGCTTTCTCAAAATCAGAGACAGACACCCCCCCGCCCCCCAACACGGAAGGCAAAGGCGAAGCCGTCACCTTCGACGGTACGGGCCGCACGGGGGGTAAGGGGGGAGTATTTATTTCTTCTTGTTTATTAAGAGTATTTAAGTAGCCAGATTTTGACTGCTCACAGGCAGAATCTGACCGATGACTGGCAGGCTTTGCCTCATAAGGGGCAGAGTCTGTTGCATCATGGCTAACCGACTTCAACGCAGCCGGTTGCAACAGATAATAGACCGACGAGCGGTACTGCTCCCGCCGTACCTGGATAAGATTGATCCCCACCAGTTCGGCCAGGTACTTTTTAACGCTGCTCACGCTGCACGAAAGCCGTGCGGCCAACGTGGCCTGGGAGGGCCAGCAACGGTCGCTGTCTGAAGCGTAATTGCACAGCAGGGCATACATGATCTTGGCTCCAAAACTGACAGAGGTTTCCAACACAAATTGCGGTAAAATCGGCCCGTGAATCCTTCCTCTTGGTGCAAATGTCTGCATGGTTCGCGCTCTCTTCCCCAAGCGGGGCAGGCCGGAAAAAGGCAAAAACAAGCAGACTCGATGCACTTGACAAAGAGGAACCTTGCGGTTTAGTGTCATCCCACTTGCTAGTAGGAATTTCACTCTGCGGATAAGCCGATACGCGCCAACGTATTGGCTTTTTGCCTTTCTAGGCCTTGGTTTTCCTCAATTCATATCCTTTGTCTGAGGTGTATTGACCGAGCGGCTGGCTCGTCAGGTCGTGGGAACCACCCACGACGACCCCGCACCTGCATGACGCAAGTTCCCCTGCTGCTGTGGCGTAGAGCCACGAGCACAAGAGCGCGAGGTTTCGCCCTTCTTCCGTGAACACGGGAGGGGGGCGAATTTTTTGTGAGGGAGCGTGTGCCTTGAAATGAGACTGGGACTGAGAAAACAAAAAAGCTCCGCCAGGGCATTCCATGCGAATGACCCGGCGGAGCTTTAAAAAGGAAGGGAGTATAGTAAACGCTGCACGTCTCCCCCACGGGAGGTGGGGGCAGCGACAAGTGGGTACCCCAAGAAATTTGAGCAAATTTCCAGGGGTGGGGGCATAGTGGGGGAGAATTGCGATTTGGGAAAAAGAAAAGCGGGTCAGAAGAAAGACTTTTTCTTCTAACCCGTTGATTTTCTTATGGTGCCGAAGGGGAGACTCGAACTCCCACTCCCTTGCGAGAACTAGACCCTGAACCTAGCGTGTCTACCAATTCCACCACTTCGGCGCGAAGAAATTTCTAGCGAAAAGCCCCTTCCTTGGCAAGATCTTTTTTCGCTTTCGGACAAAAATTTTTTCTCCGAGAAATATGACCATGCTAACACCGTGTTATTCCGCGTTTTCATCAGAACCAGCATGGTGAATAGCTTCTGTCGTTCCGCACCTCCCCTCACTGCGCCGTTCTCCGTATCGGCTTTCCATACGGCCCAAACAGGCTTTCAACGTACTTCCGCTGTGTGGAACGGATCTGGCGGCAACCACTTTGTAAAAATATTTTTACCAAAAAAACGGTAGGTTGTTCTGTTCGAATAGGGTATGAGGCATATTTCGTGCCGCGCCGGGGAATGTCCCCTCCGCCGCTTTCCGTCATCCGGGAACGGCTCCGCGCGGCGACCGGCGAACTTCAACTCGTTTGCAATGATTCAGGTGTCTGCCCATGCGACGGATTTTATGGTGCATCATCTCCCTGTGCCTTATCCTTCTCAGCCTCGCGCTGCTTCTCCGGTTCCGTGATGATGCCGACCCCCTTCCCGCTCCGCTCGAAAACGTGGTTTCCCACGTGGAAGGGCTGTTGTCCTTGTCTCCCGAACATGCCGTGGACGAATTCAAACAGGATGAAGAGGAAGAGGCGCAAAAAGAGGATGGCGAAGAGGAAGACGCCAAGGAAGCCGACGTCTATGAGGCCAATCCGCGCTATACCATCGAACAGGACCCCGAACAGGGAGAAGTCCTCCGCAGCGAGATCCAGAAAGGCGACACGGCGGGAAAAATCCTTGGGGACTGGATGGATGCAAACGACCTTGCCGAGCTGCTCGCGGCGGCCAAGCCGGTATATGTCTTGACCAAGGTCCGTTTCGGCCAGCCCTTCGCCGTTGTCCGAGATCCGCAGACCAAGGCGTTCCGATGTTTCAAATACGAAATCAATCAGGAAAAATACCTCATCGTCGAGAAGAAAGACGACCGTTTCGTCGCCCGGCTTGAAGAGATCGACTACCAGACCTCGCTGGCGGTCATCAAAGGAGAGATCAAGAGCACGCTTTCCGGAGCCGTAACCGAACAAGGCGAAAACGTGGCGCTGGCCATTGCCCTTGCGAACGTCTTCGCTTCCGAAATCAATTTCATCAGCGATCTACGGGAAGGCGACGCCTTCGAGGTGCTGGTGGAAAAGCGTTTCCGCCATGATGCGTTTGAGGGGTATGGACGCGTGCTCGGTGCGAAGTTCACCAATCAAAACAAGCAGCATACGGCCTATCTGTTCCACAACGAACGCGGCCGGGAAACATACTACAATGCGGAAGGCGACAACCTCCATCGGGAACTGCTCAAGGCTCCGCTCTCGTTCCTGCGCGTGACCTCGCGCTACAGCATGGCGCGCCGGCATCCGGTCTTCGGCAACACCCGGCCCCATCAGGGCATCGATTACGGCGCCCCTACCGGAACCCCCATTATGGCCGTGGGCGACGGGGTCATTACCAATATCGGGCGGGCCGGAGGCTACGGCAAACAAGTCATTATCCGCCACGACAACGGGCTGGAGTCGCTCTACGGGCATATGTCCCGTTTTGCCAAAAGCATGAAGAACGGCAAACGCGTCCGGCAGGGGCAAACCATCGGCTACGTGGGTGCGACCGGCACGGCGACCGGCCCCCATCTCGATTTCCGTATCCGGAAGCAAGGGCAGTTCGTCAATCCGGACAAGCTGATCATCCCCCGCGATCAGGCGCTGGAAAAACGACGCATGGCGGACTACAAACTGGTCGTCCATGCCGTGGACGCCTATCTGACGGGCAAGGATACGGCCAGCTACGATCCCGATACATGGTTCAAGGATGAAGATTAACCGGCCCTCGCATGGCGGTACCATCTGACAGTGGAGAAGCCCCCCGTACAGGCTATTCGCGGTTCCACCCGTGGGGCGCTGAACGTATTCCCGTTTCTCCGCTCGACCGTTCCAATCCGCGAAAGGAACCATCTTCCCACTAGACCGCTCACAAAAAACGCCTTGCCGAAAAAACATCGGCAAGACGTTTTTTATGGGTGCGTCTCACAGGCTGCTATGAAAGCACCATCTTCTTTTCTCCAGCCTGATATACGGCGGAGAGTTCCGCATACAGGTTCTTGATGCGCTCGAAACGGGCCGCCGCTTCCGGCGTATCGCACAGGCCCATGATGGGGCGGCTTGTGTAATAGCTGGAATCCTCCGCCGGGCTGGTGCAATGGAACAGTTCCCGGATCATCTTCTGATCGTGGGGGATATGAAAGTCCTTGCTCGTGTTCTCGTAGCCGAACAGATAAAACAGTTCGGGGAAACCGCTCCACGCGATGGCCGACGCGCACATGCAGCAAGGCTGATGCGTGGCGATGAAGATGCAGTCCTTGGGGTCGGGATGGCCCTGCAACTCCCAGAATTGCTTGATGGCGTAGACTTCGCCGTGCCAGAGCGGGGAAAACGCCTCCATATTGGTTTCGGCGAGGACGAGAGACAGATCGTCCTTCCGCAGCACCGCCGCGCCGAAGACCTTGCAGCCGATGGCGACGCGCTTGCGGGTCAACGGGGCGACGTCGTATTCGATGACGTCCATCAGACGGTTAAACAGCTTTTCCTGCATCGTGTTGCTCCTGTATCCCTGCGGATGGCGCGGGATCATGTTGTTCCGTATTGCCGTTCTCTTCCCTAGCAGATCCGCGCCGCCGGGAAAAGGCCGGACCATGCCCGGCCGGAACCGGAGTCATTTCAGCAGTTCTCCCACAAAAGCTCTGCCTATCCACAGGCAGATCATACGGAGCGCGTTTTGTCCAACCCTTTTTGCCCTCTCCCTTCCATCTTCCTTGATGCGGCGGCATTCTCGCGGAACGGGGCACACTGGATATTTTCCGCAATCCGGTGTAAGGATCGGTTCCGGCGAATCTGCACAACCATCTTTTTTCCATTGAGAATACGCCGGAACCATCACTCTTAACCCATCGGAACTTCACATGATGCGCCGCCTGCTAGTCCTCCTTTCCCTGCTCGTCCTTGCCGCCGTCCAGCCCGCGCACAGCGCCCCGCTCAAGCTTGGCGTCCTCCCCGCCGCCGACACCATCGTCCTGCACGTCGCGGCAGACGAAGGCCTGTTCGCCAAACAGGGGCTGGAAGTGGAGCTTGTCCCCTTCCAGAGCGCGCTGGAGCTCGGTGCCGCCATGCGGGCGGGGGCGCTGAGCGGGCATTTCGGGGACATCATCAACGTCCTCATGCAGAATGAAAGCGGCTCGCCGCAAGCTATTGTGGCGACGACCTCGCACTCCTCGCCGGACAACCGCTGTTTCGGGCTCGTCGTCTCCCCCAAGTCCAAAGCGCAAACTCTGGCCGACCTCAAAGGGAAGGACATTGCGGTTTCCAGCGCCACCATCATTGATTTTCTGCTCGCGCAGCTCCTCCAGCAGGAAGGGGCCGCTCCCGATTTCCTGAACCGGCAGGATATCCGCCAGATCCCGGTACGCCTCCAGATGCTCCTGAGCGGGCAGATCGAATCGGCCCTGCTCCCCGAGCCGCTGGTGTCCCTTGTGGAGGCAAAAGGAGCGCGCACCATCCTGAACGACTGCAAGCTGAATACCCCGCTGGCGGTCATCGCCCTGAAGCGCGACGTGCTCGACGCCCCCGACGGCGCACAGACCGTGGCGAAATTCCGCGAGGCCCTCAGGGAAGCGGCAAAGCGCATCAACGAAACCCCCGATGCCTACCGCCCGATCATGGAGGCCAAGGGCCTGCTGCCCAAGGGCGCTTCCGCCAACTACACGATGGTACGTTTCGACATGACGCACACGCCGACCGGCCTGCCTTCCGAGGCGGACATCAAGACCTTCGCGGACTGGATGAAGGCCAACCGTATCCTCAAGAAAGACCCCGCCTATGGGGATGTGGTCTTTCAGTGAGCCGTGCGTCCGATGCGGGCATCGCCGTCCGTGATCTGAGCAAGGGCTACGGCGAAGGCCCGGTTCTGGACGGCCTTTCCTTTGATCTGCCCTCCGGGGAAACCCTTTCCGTCATCGGCCCTTCGGGATGCGGCAAAAGCACCCTGCTCTACCTCCTCGCGGGGCTGGACAAGCCGGACCGGGGCACGGTAAGTACCGGGGAAGTCAGCAGGCGCGACAAGGGAAGGATTTCGTTCATCCTGCAGGATTATGGGCTCTTTCCGTGGAAGACGGTGCAGGAGAACTTGTCCCTGCCGCTCGAACTCCAGGGAGTCGCACCGTCCACGCGCCGGAAAGCCGTCGCGGACATGTTGGACGAACTGGGGCTGGGCGGCTTGGGGATGCGCTATCCCGCGCAGCTCTCGGGAGGCCAGCGGCAGCGCGTCGCCATAGGCCGGGCCCTGATTACGGATCCGGACATCCTGCTTATGGACGAGCCTTTTTCTTCCCTCGACGCCCTGACCCGCGAACACCTCCAGACGACCGTGCTGTCGCTGTGGCAACGCCGCCGTCCTACCTGCGTCCTTGTGACGCACAATGTTCCTGAAGCCGTGTTTCTTGGCAAGCACGTCATGGTGATGAACGGCCATCCCGCCCGTAACGTCATGTGGCTGGAAAATCCCTGTTTCGGCGACGCGGACCCCCGCGGCGAGGAGCGGTATTTCTCACTGACGAAAAAGGTGTACGCCGCCTTGTCGGAAACGAAGGATTTTTCATGTCCACACTGATCATCCTCTTGCTGTGCGGCGCTGCGGGCGGTTTCATCTTCGAATGGTTCGGCCTTCCCGGTGGGGCCATGACCGGAGCCATCATAGCCGTCATTCTTCTCAAGAGCTTTTCCTCGCTTCCTCAGGCGGCCTTTCCCCGGCCCTTCCAATTCTGTATTTATGCTGGCCTTGGCGTGCTGGTCGGCAACATGTACCGGCCGGAAATGCTGCTGGCGGTCCGGGACACGTGGCCCGTACTGGTGATCAGCACCTTGCTGGTGCTCGTCGCGGGGATGCTCATCGCCATTTTCGTCGTCAAATTCGGCAACCTCGACGTCACCAGCGCCTATCTCGCCACCAGCCCCGGCGGCCTGAACGTGGTGGTCGGCCTTGCCGCCGACATGGGCCCCAACGCTCCCATCGTGCTCGCCTATCAAATGGTCCGGCTTTACACCATCATCCTTACGGTTCCCCTCGCCGCCCGGATTTTGCACAAATTCCTGAGCTGAGGCGGAAAAAACGGAAACGGAAGGGACGTTTTGAAGGGCCTCTTCTGAAATGTCCGGAGCCTTCCCGCGAGGATTCCAATGCAGGAAAACACAGGGAATCCCTTTCAAGTACATACATGAAAGCGTGCCGGGGCGTCCGTTTTCCAGGCGCTTGGATGAGGGCATACGGAAACGTGTTCTCTCCCATCACAGGGCTCCGAAGCCTCTTGCAACAGTTATCTACTGATAGGAAAAAATCATGCGTGCCCTCTTCCGTTACCTGCTGGCGCTGGCGGCCTTGTTGGCGATCTGGCAGATCGGATCGCTGGCGCTCGGCGAATTTCTGTTGCCGCGTCCTCTGGACGTGCTGGCCTATTTCGGGGAAGCGCTCACCACAGGCGCATTCTGGCAACATGCCGGGGCCAGCGCCTGGCGGGTGCTCTCCGCCATGAGCCTCGCATGGCTGGTGGCTTTCCCGCTCGGGCTCATTCTGGGCCATGTCCGTTCCGTGGACAATACGTTGTCCCCGATGGTCTTTTTGACCTATCCTCTGCCCAAGATCGTGCTGCTCCCCCTGTTCCTGACCTTGTTCGGGCTCGGGGATCTGCCCCGCGTCCTGCTCATTGCCCTGACCACGGGCTACCAGATCCTCGTCGTCACGCGGGCCAGCGCGCAGGGGCTCGACAAAAAATATCTCGATTCCTTCCGCTCCCTCGGCGGGACGCCGCTGCAGATGCTGCGGCATGTGCTCATCCCCGCCGCCTTGCCCGACGCCATGACCGCGCTCAAGGTCGCCAGCGGCACGGCTGTGGCGGTGCTGTTCATGGCGGAGTCCTTCGCCACGCGGCGCGGCCTTGGCTTTTTGATCATGGATGCGTGGGGACGGGGGGATCAGCTTGAGATGTTTACGGGCATCCTCGCCATGAGCCTGCTGGGGGTGGCCCTCTACGAATTGTGCAATGTGCTCGAAACGCGCAGTTGCCGCTGGCGGAACTTCCACATGGCGGGGAAACGCTGATGATGCCCGCGGAAATGCTCTGCGTGGCGGCTGGCGGGGCGCTTGGCGCGCTGTGCCGCCACGGTGTTTCGCTCTGGTGCGCCGACCGCTTCGGCAAAGCCTTCCCCTGCGGGACGCTGCTCGTCAACGTCTCCGGTTCGCTGCTCATGGGCCTGCTGGCCGGATGCTGGCAGCGATGGGGAACGCCTTCCGCGTTCGCGCTGTTCGCAGGGGCTGGATTCCTCGGCGCGCTGACCACCTTCTCCACCTTCTCAATGGATACCCTCGCCGCTTTCCATGCCGGGCATCCCGCCAAGGCAATGCTCAACATCGGGCTGAATACAACGTTATGCCTCACCGCCACGGCTGCGGCCTATTTTCTCATTGTCCCGTAACCGGAATCACGCCATGATCTTCTCCAGAAATGCCCTTGCCGTCATGCTCGGGGGCGGCGCAGGCGCGGTCTGCCGCGTCATGACGGGCTTCGCCGTGATGGAGAAGCTGCCATCCGGATTTCCGCTGGGCGTATTGTGCACCAACGTGCTCGGCGGGTTCCTGATGGGCCTGCTTCAAGGCTGGATGCGGCGCACGGGCAACACGTTCGCCACGGGTTATTGCCTGCTCGGGACGGGCTTTTTGGGGGGCTTTACCACGTTTTCGACCTTCTCGCTCGACACGTTTCTGCTCTATCGCTCCGGCGATGCATCCTTGGCCGCGCTGAACATAGCCCTTAACATGGTGTTGTGCCTCTGCGCGGTCTGGGGAGGATACGCCCTGCTCGCCCCCCGCCCGGAACGCCCCACCGCGCCCTCTTGAGAAGGATTTCTATACTCTTCCGGCCTTTTCTGATAGAAACTCCCCGTGTATCCCGGAATTCCTCCCGGAAAGGAAACGATATGTGTACTCTGCTGATGCTGCCCCTGCTCCTTCTGCCCTTTACGGCGCAAGCCGCGTCCCTGCTTCCGGGCGGCGACTATCCCGCCCCCGACTGCCGCTCCCCGCTGCGGCCTCTGCCCGGCGACAGCCCGATGGACTGGAGGATGTACCGCTCCGACATGGAAGCCTATCGCCAGTGCGTGGAGGCGTATCTCGCCACTGCCCGGCAAGATGCGGAGCGTATCCGCAAACGGATGGAAAAAGCCGTGCGCGAGTACAATGAAGAGTCAGGGAATCTGTAACAGTACCATCCCACCTCATGCGCACCTGACGTATGGCGGCCCGCTCCGACGTGGGGCGATCAACGCTGAAAGGCGTTCCTCCTTTTCCGAAGCACCCCGCATATAAGGACCCACCGATTCCAATCTGTTTGATATCTCCTCCGAAGCCTTACGGACGGCGCTGCGCCATCCCGCCGAGGCCGGAGAGCCGTTCCCGCGCGACGCTTTGTTCCGCAGCCGGCCCCCTTTATGCAGCAAACCGACCCGCCGTCATACGGCGAGGAGTTTTCCATGACACGAGTGCTTGCCTGTTTGGCCATCGGAGCTTGGGTTTTCCTGCTCTGGCCTTTTCCGATCACGACGTTTATGGCCACGTGCATGGCCTGCGTCACCTATCCGGCATACCGCAAGCTGCACCGGAAAATGTCTCCCTCGTGGGCCATGACAACATACACCGTGGGCCTCGCGGCCATCACGATCTTGCCGATCGCCACCGTGGTGTCGCTGGTGACGCCGCAAGCCGTCGCAGGGCTCAAAATTCTCGATGGCCTGCGCGACTCCGGCTGGATACACAGCCCGGAAGCCCAGGCGTGGTTCGCTTCCGTGGACGCATGGCTCAAAAACCTCCCAGGGCTTGAAGGCGGGCTGGATCAGCTTGCCAGTACCGCGGCGGGCCTTGCCGGGACGGCGGCCCGGACCGTGCTTGCGGGCGGCGTGGGCATTGCGGGCGGCGCGTTCCAGGCCGTGCTGGTGCTGTTCCTTTTTGTCATGATCACAATGATGTGCGTAACCCGTGCGGATCTTATCCACGAATTCGCCTGCCGCCTGACCCAGTGGCCCGCCGAAGTCATCGACCGTTTCGTTTCAACCATCCGTAAGGCCATCTTCGGCGTCTTGGTGGGAGTCGTGTTTGTCGCGCTCATTCAGGGGTTCCTTTGCGGTGTGGGCTTCGCCATCGCGGAAGTCCCCCAACCCGCGTTCTGGGGCCTCATTGCCGCGTTCGTGGCTCCCATCCCTTTTGTCGGCACGGCTCTCGTCTGGCTGCCGGTATGCATTTGGCTGTGGCTCACGGGGTCCACGGTGGCCTGCATCGGCCTTGCCATCTGGTGTGCGCTGGTCGTAGCCGGGGTGGACAACCTGCTTCGCCCCTTCTTCCTGAAGACGGGGATCGACGCGTCGGTCGTTACGCTGATCCTCTCCATCCTCTGCGGCCTCGCCGCGTTTGGGCCGGTAGGCGTCTTCGCGGGGCCGGTGCTCGTCGCCGTCGCCATTCAGGCCGGCAACGAGAGTACCCTCTGCCGCAAGCACTGAGCATGATGACGCCATAAATCCGAAAGGCGGGTATCCCCCGCCTTTTTCTTTGGCCGAACGCCACAGACATTTATCGAAAACATATTGAAATATCATCTCAACTCATTGATGGCAGAGAGAAAACCTCTCTAACCATCCCTACAGGCTATTGTTCTCCATTCTCCTTATCATCATAAGAGCTATTCCATCCCCCGGAAACAACTGTTACCTGCGCGTACGGTTCAAACGTTCCAACGCGTCGTCTACCTTCAATAACTTACATATATACAATAGATTACCCTAAAAAATAGCCATCGGAACACGCTTCCCCCATACCGCTTCCCCGCGCACCGGAAACCTTCGGAGGCAAGAGGGCTGGGAATAAACCTTTCTTCAAAACCGCCTCTCCCCTCCGTATCTCAATAAACTTATCACTCCCACTCTAAATCAGTACAAATTTTTCATCTTCAATAAGTTCTTCATTTTGCACGGTTCGGCAATGAGAGAGCCCGAAACGGCTCCAATAAGCCAAAAAGTAAAGAAGTTTGTACCAAATCAAGGTATTTACAACCTTTTGCCTATGGCTATTATGAAGGAAACAGTTTGACCGAGACTGTCCCCACATATGGTATAAAGGAGTTTTTCACATGTTGCACAAATACAAGATGCTGCCACTCGTTGCTGTCATGCTCGTCATGTCATTGGTCTTTTCGGCACAGGCCGCGCCTGTGGTTCCCGACTTCGTCCCGCTGGTCCAGTCCGCCGGTAAGGCCGTCGTCAATATCAGCACCGAAAAAAAAGTCATGCAGCGGGGCGGTATGCCTTCCGAAATGTTCCGCGGGCTTCCCCCGGAATTTGAGCGTTTTTTTGAACAGTTCGAAGGCAACAGCCGCAATGCCAAGCCCCGTACGCAGCGCTCCCTCGGTACCGGCTTCCTCATTTCCTCCGACGGCTACATCGTGACCAACAACCACGTGGTTGCTGGCGCGGATACCGTTCTCGTCAACCTTCAGGGCAGCACCGGCAAGGAGCATTCCCTCAAGGCTCAGGTCATCGGGACTGACGAAGAAACCGACATCGCCCTGCTCAAGGTAAAGGCCGACGCGCCCCTGCCGTTCCTGAACTTCGGCAACTCCGACAAGATGGAAGTGGGCGAATGGGTCCTCGCCATCGGCAACCCCTTCGGCCTGGGGCACACGGTTACCGCGGGCATCCTGAGCGCCAAGGGCCGCAACATCCAGTCCGGGCCGTTTGACAACTTCCTCCAGACGGACGCCTCCATCAACCCCGGTAACAGCGGCGGCCCCCTGATCAACATGGAAGGCAAGGTTATCGGCATCAACACGGCTATCATCGCCAGCGGTCAGGGCATCGGCTTCGCCATCCCGAGCAGCATGGCCGAACGTATCGTCAACCAGCTCAAGCAGGACAAGAAAGTCAGCCGCGGCTGGATCGGCGTCACCATTCAGGACGTGGATGAAAACACCGCCAAGGCCCTCGGCCTGCCCGAAGCCACCGGCGCTCTCATCGGCTCCGTGATGCCCGACGAACCCGCCGCCAAGGGCGGTATGAAGGACGGCGACGTGGTCCTCGAAGTCAACGGTCAGAAGATCGACGACTCCAGCGCCCTGCTCCGCGCCATCGCTACGGAAGCGCCCGGTTCCAAGGTCAACATGGTTGTGTGGCGTGACGGCGAACGCAAGAACATCACCGTCCAGCTCGGCGAACGGAACCTCAAGGCCTCTTCCGGCAAGTCCGGCAGCGCCGTTGAACAGGATGCCCCGTCCATAGGCCTGTCCGTCCGGCCTCTAACCAAGGAAGAAGCCCGTACCGCCAACGTCAAGCCCGGCACCGGCCTCCTCATCGTGGGCGTCGAGCCCGGCAAGCTGGCCGCCGAAGCGGAACTCCGGGAAGGCGACATCATCCTGAGCGCCAACCTGAAGCCCATCAAGTCCGTGGAAGAGTTCAGCAAGATCATCCGTGAAGACGCCAAGAAGCGCGGGGTCGTCATGCTCCAGCTCCAGCGTCAGGGGCAGACCTTCTTCCGCTCGCTGGCTCTGAGTGATACGACCGACGGCGCCAAGAAGTAAATAAACCGCACGTAAACGGATAACCAAGAGGGGGGCAACCCCCTCTTTTTTGTTCCAAGCCCAAGAGAGAGAGACTCGTCCCACGGAAAAAGGATCAAGTGCCGGTAAAAAAGAGCGCCTTCCGGCTCAATAAGAGAGCGCCGGACCAGCCTTGCCTTTTCCGCAGGAATGACTATACTTCATCCTACGCGAATGGGGACTTCGTTGTACGGAGTTCCACGTCTGCCTATCCCTTTGGGGGCGCATTGGTTTCGACGGGGATGTTGAAGCCGAAGTGGCAGGCCGAGGCGCCGCTGGCCTCGTTAAAAGCGGCACCATAGTAATTGGCAACGATTACGAATACGCTTACGCTGCTTAATTAAGCGGCACACCGAACCGGCTCACGCCCGATAAGCTGGCAAGGTGTAAAACTATCGGGCTGGCGTGGCGTTGTGTTTGCCGGGCGACGCGCGAGACTTTACGGTGAACTGGCCGACGGACGCCCTGATTGGGGGCCAAGCCTGAGGCGAGATATGATACCCAACCTAAGCCTGTAGATGCTTCGCGTGAATCTTTCTCGGACGGGGGTTCGATTCCCCCCGCCTCCACCATTATAAACTTTTTTTACTGTCCAAGTCAGTCCAAAGAAGGCCGTAAATCCTAATAACACAAAGGATTTATGGCCTTTTTGGTGTCCTTGGAAGTCCGTGAACATCCGTTGTCATCAAACACGAATGGGGGTAAAAATGGGGGTAAATTGAAAGCGCGAGAAAGTTTTACCCCCAACTTCGGAGGCCATTATGCCCTTGTCAGACGCCAAAATCCGGGCTTTACCCCCAACAGATAAAAATCTGAAACTTTTTGACGGCGGCGGATTGTATCTTGCCGTCTCCCCTGCTGGCGGGAAAACATGGAGGCTCAAGTACCGCTTTGGGGGTAAAGAACAAACACTGACCATAGGACGTTACCCCCAGATTGGCTTGAAAGAGGCGCGGGAGAAAGCGCAGAAGGCGAAAGCATCCCTTGAGCAAGGGATTGACCCCGGCCAGATGAAGAAAGCCGTGGCGGCAGCCCAGACAGGCGGCGGGGATTCTTTCGAGGCCATTGCCCGTGAATGGTTCGAGCGCAATAAAAGCAAGTGGACGCCCAAGCACGGGGAACGAGTGCTGTTACGCCTTGAGCAGAATATGTTCCCATATATCGGTAAAATTCATATCGGCATTCTGACCGCGCCTCAAATCCTGTTGTCGCTCCGCAAAATTGAGGAGCGCGGCGCGATTGAAACGGCGCATCGCGTTCTTCAGGAGTGCGGTTGCGTATGCCGGTACGCCGTGGCCACCGGACGGGCCGAGCGAGACGCCACGGCCGACCTCAAAGGCGCGTTGGCCCCGGCCATATCAAAAAACATGCCCGCCATCGTCACCCCCTCCGAAGTCGGGGGGCTCCTCCGCTCTCTGGAAGGCTATACGGGTTCCGAAGTCGTCAAAGCCGCCCTTCGTCTTGCCCCTCTCGTATTTGTGCGGCCCGGAGAACTCAGGCAAGCGGAATGGACGGAGTTTGACCTTGCCGGGAAGATTTGGATAATCCCCCCCGAAAAAATGAAAATGCGGCGGGAACATCGTGTTCCCCTTGCCAGCCAGAGTATGAGCATTCTTGAAGCCTTGTTTCCTCTCACTGGACGCGGCCGCTTCCTCTTTCCGAGCATGAGAAGCGCGGCCCGTCCCATGTCGGACAACACGGTCAACGCCGCTCTCCGCCGTTTGGGCTATGCTCAGGGCGAAATGTGCGGACACGGTTTTCGGGCTATGGCCTCGACGCTTCTCAATGAACGCGGGTGGGCTCCTGATGTTATAGAAGCCCAATTGGCTCATGTGGATGGAAACAGCGTTCGCCGCGCGTATAATCGCGCACTGTATTGGGAAGAGCGTGTGAAAATGATGCAGGAATGGGCGGATTATCTGGATGAATTGCGGGAAAACACTGGGGCACAGGACAGTAACAGATAAAAATCGTCATATAGACTATAAAAAAATGTTTTTTGCTGAAAACAGGAAGTAATTTCCTCACGTTTCGCAAAAAGACCGTGCTACACCTCCGTAAACACTATTTTACGGAGGTGTTTTTATGTCTACAGTAATCCCTCATACTGGATTTATGCGGCTCTGGCAGGTGCTTGAAGTGGTTCCCATCAGTAAAAGCGCATGGTGGGAAGGCTGCAAGACTGGCCGCTTTCCAAAACCCGTAAAACTTGGCCCCCGCACAACCGCATGGAAGGCCGAGGACATTGCCGCTCTGGTGAAGAAGTTGAGCGATCCCGAATACGCCGCCGAGGATAGATAGGCCCCGCCGTGCGTTGGATTAAACATCCAAGCACTTTTTCGCGCCACGCCGCCATGCTGGAACTGAGGGACATACTCGGTCCGGCAGGGTACGGCGCGGCGTGGCTTTTGCTGGAACGCATAGCGGAAGCGTGGGACGGCAACGGGGAGCCGGAATTATGCCTTTCCTTGCAGGAATGGAAATATGTATGCGGTGTTTCAAGTCAGAAATTTCAAAAACTGATCGAAATTCTACAACAGCACACAATTATTCAGACAGAAAATGTGCGGTTCCGGCTACTGGTAAAAGCATCTATCCTTTTGCAATTACAAGATGAATGGACAAGGAGAGTGCGCCAAAACTCCAAAGTGACTCCTGAGCTGGTCGGGAGTCACTTTGGAGCACAGACAGAGACAGATAACAGAAGAAAAAAAGACAAAAATACACCGCCGGGAGCGAGTCTGTCCTACCAAGTGGCGGGCGTGTTTCGTCGGCATGGGATCATGCCGGGGTCAGACAGGGCGCGGCATATTGTAAGCCACCTGGAGGACAGACAGCCGCAGAATCCGGGCGGTTATCTGGAAAGTATTCTGCAACGGAAACCGGATTTTGATCCCATGCCCCAAGCCTATGAAGACGGCACAATAAACAACAGACAACAAGGGCCGACAGCTACCGGGGATATTTTGCGCCGCATGGGAATGGTCCAGCCGCCGAGGACTGACAGCGGCGACCATGAAGACGGGTGATTTCATTTCCCGGCCGCTTTTTCTGTTTTCACAGAATAATATTCCATGATGATGCAAAGTACATCATTTGAACTCTTACTATAGTTATTATCACTCTCTAATATGCCGAATGAAACTGTCATATCGCATAATAAAAGAAGGGAAATTGCGCCGTTCTATATCTCACGGCATCTTTCCTTGTGCTATGCTGTATCCGCTTTGGAGGGCAGGACAAGGGAAGTAGGCCCACCTTGCGGCGGTTCTCTTCCCGTCCTGCCCTGCGGGGCTGTGCTTATTCGCCTTCGGCTCAACACAAAACAAGGCAGAACTTCAATGAAAAAAGGCATGGCGCTTTGCGCCGGGATTCTCCGTTTGCTTCTGGCGGTTTCTCCGGCCAGCGGCGCGGATGCGGCTTTGCCCCCGGATGAGGGCACCCATATCCCCGCCCGTCTGGTGGAATCCGTGGCCCGTCAGGAATCAAGCCTGAATCCGTGGGCTGTGAACGTGGCGGGACGTGATTTTTATCCGGTCAGTCGGGAGGAGGCAGAGCACATCATAACGGCGGCAGAACGGGCGGGCGCTTCCTATGACGTGGGGCTGATGCAGATCAACCGTTGGTGGATACGCCGCTACGGTATTTCTCCCGCGTCATTGTTGAACCCGGACATAAACAAGAAGTGGGGAACCTGGATACTGGCCCAGGAGATTGCCCGCCACGGCTACAATTGGCGGGCCGTGGGCAAATACCATTCACCGGACGCCGAACGCGGCAGGCGCTATGCGTGGCGCGTGTACCGTTATTATGCGTCCCGGTCGGAACCTGGTTCACCCACGGGCAAGGAGCGTTTTCATGCCGAGCAAAAAACTGGCGCTCAAAACCTATCTGACGCCGGAGGAATACGACGTTGTTCTGGCCAGCGCCCGCAAGGCCGGATTGTCTCTTTCGACGTTCAGCAAACGGGTATGCCTTGGCTTTTCCGTGCCAAGTCTGGAACACCAGGAAGCCCGGCTGGAACTCCGGCGCTTGAAAGGTGAGCTGGCGCGGCTTGGCGGCCTGATTAAACAGGCGTTGGCCAGCGGCGCGGACAGGAGCACGGTTCACCGGCTTTTACATGAACTTGACGCCCGGCAGCGGGAACTGCAAGCGGCTATCGCCAGGATTGAAAGATGATCAGCCGACGCATCCCCATAAACCCGACGCATGATCGCTATCCCCGTCTTGCCGCGTACATTGCCGACGCTGGGCATGGTGGGGAAAAATGTCTTATGGCGTGGTGCGCGGGCTGTCTTGGCGGTGAAGATTACGCGGAAGGCGTCGCGGAAGTGGCGGATGTTCAAGATTGCAACACCCGCGCCCAGGGCGCGAAGACCTATCACTTGCTTGTGAGCTTCCGGCCCGAAGACGAGACTCGACTTGCGCCCGAAGTCTTTCAGGACATAGAGCGGCGTTTTGCCGCCGCCTTGGGGTATGCCGAGCACCAACGGCATTGCGGCGTACATCGGGATACCGCCAATATCCATATGCACGTCGCCTACAATATGATCCATCCGGGCACATACACCGTACACAAAGAGTTCCGCGATTACTGGATACGGGACAAGCTATGCCGGGAACTGGAACGTGAATACGGCCTGCATATTGACAACGGCCGGGAGCAACTCGGAAAGGACCGGATCAATGACAAAGCCGCCGCGATGGAAGCGCACAGCGGCCAGCAATCTTTCGTGTCCTATGCCAAGAGCCATGCGGAGGACCTGCAAGCGGCCCTTGCCGGAGCCGGAACATGGGAGGAAGTCCATGCCGCTTTTGCCCGTTACGGACTGGAAATCCGGCCCCGCGCCAATGGCCTGATTGTTCGGGACCGTCACAGCAAAAACGCTAACAGAGCGGCCAAGGCCAGCGACGTGGCCAAGGGGTTTTCCCTGAAAAAATTGCAAAGCCGGTTCGGGCCGTTCGTTCCGCCCCTGGCACCGGAACGCTTCACCGGGCAGGACCGCTATGAAGCCGCAACACTCTGCCGGGGACCGCACCGGGGAGAATTGTTCCAAGAGTACAAGCGGGGAATTGAAAACCGCATAGCCTGTCTGCAAACGCTGAAAGAAAAGGAGGATGCGACTCTGGACGCCATCCGTCGCAAATGGGAAGTAAAGCGGAATGAGCTTGACCGGCTGAACATCGCCAAGCGCAACCGGCGCAATCTGATCGCCATTGCCCGCAAACGCGAAGCCGAGGAAAAGGCGAACGCCCGGCTGTCGTTTCAGGAGCCCCGGCAGGAGGTTCGTCGGGAGATTCCCTATGCGTCATGGACCGCTTTTTTACAATGGAAGACGGAACAGGGCAACGAAACGGCTCTGTCCATGTTGCGTTCACACGCAGGAGGGGCCGAGCCGGAAAGAGAACAGCGGCCCCCGGATGTTGCCTCCCTACGGGCGCAGTTTGCAACCAGGGAAAGGAACGCGCAAGAAGCGCCGGGCGTGAGCGGCAAAGGCAAGACGCGCCTGTTGGCCGCGCTGCGTATGGAACGGCTTGTAGCGGAGGAGCGCCAGCGGCATGGAGAAAACACCCCCTGCATGTTCGACGGAATCACATGCCGGGTAGATGGAAAAGGCGTGGTGATTTTCACCATTCCCACCGGGGGCACCGTGCGCGATACAGGTAAGACGGTGCTGTTTTCCGCAGGGGACGCGACGGCGCGGGAAGCGGCAAAACGCTACGCTCAAAGCAAATGGGGGCTACGCATTGTCATGGAGGAAAACGGTTTTTCTCTCGGAAAAGAAAGAGCGCGGGAACGTGGCGGACGGTAAGAAAACATCCGCCGAGTTCCCGCATAGAAAAGTCTCTCAGACTATGAATGGAGAGACGGCGAAATACAGACCGATGCCGATCACCAGCAGTCCGGCCAGCTTTCTCCCCCATTGAGTCGCAAGACGCATTCCTTTGGCTTCCACAAGCCGCTGACTCAGCGCCACGGAACTTCCCGCCAGAACAATGGGCAGGCAATGCCCCAAAGCGAAAAACAGGATCAAGGCTATCCCTTCGACAACTCTCTGTTGTACGGTGATAATGGCCAGAATGGGCGCGATGAAGCCGAATGTGCATGCCCCGGATAAAATGCCGTAGGAACCACCCAGGATAAAGGCCCCCCGATACCCCCGCATGGTGAATCCGCTCAGGGTCTTGCCCGGCAGGCGGCACTTGGCAACGCCCATGAGGTCTAGGCCGAGCCAGACCAGCAAGACCCCCACCGGCACCCCCCATAAGGGGGAAATATCCCCCAACATGCGGCCGAGCAACGAACAGATCACGCCCACCACGGCGATGGAGAGGAATAACCCCAGGCTGAACACGCCAGCATATCCCGCCGCTTCTCTCCCTTGAATCTCGTGCCCCTGGCCAGCCACGTAGCCCACCATGAGCGGGATGGAGGCCAGATGACACGGACTGAACAATACGCTGACCATACCCCATAGAAAGCAACCGAGAACCGCTAGCGCAAAGGTATCAGTCATCCACATATTGATGGTCAGTAAAAACTGGTTAAACACGTATTTGCCCCAGGTAAAGCGTGAGAGAATAAATATGGGAAAAGCAACTTGCGTAGCTTTTCCCTGTGTGCCTGCCTAAACAGTTTATTCTGCAAGCAGAGCATCAATTTTTGTTTTTATACTCGCCTCATCTAAGAAACCTGTATGGCGTTCCCGCTCATTTCCTTTTTTGTCATAGAAAATTTGTGTCGGTATGGCTTGTATCCCGTATTCAGATTTCATGTTTGGATTTTCCCAAACATCAACAAACAATATGGAGGCTTTGCCTTCATAGTATTTGCCGACTTTTTCCAGAACAGGAGCCATCATTTTGCATGGAACACAGCTTTTTGCCCCTAAATCAAGCATTGTCACCGTATTGGGAACAGGAATTTGTTCCGGCGCGGCATAGGCGGCGGAAAAAGACAACATGAGGACAAAAGTGGAAAACAACAGCGAACGCTTGAACATGGTTGCTCCTGATAAAGTGCTAGAGTGTTTTAAAAAGTTAGGGCAGAACAAAACCGGCTAGGCTTGTTCTGAAAATAATTCAGGGTGGGCTTGGGGAAGGTTGCCCACAAAGTCGGCTATCTCATCACGTACTCGTCGGTAGTATGTCAAAGCCTCTTCCTCGGTTTTGGCGTTTTTCGCCAGTCTTGGCGGATCGTCAAATCCGTGATGCTCAATTTTTGCTCCACCGGGAAAATAAGGGCAATTTTCCGCCGCGTCTCCGCAGAGCGTAACGACCAGATCAAAATCGACGGGCGGCAAATCCAGGAGACTTTTGGGGAGGTACGTGGAAATCATTATCCCCTTTTCCGCCATAGCCTGTACGGCCAAGTAGTCCACTTCACGGGCCGGAGCAGACCCCGCCGAGTGAACTTGCAATTGTGGCCACAGCTTCCGCGTCCAGCCTTCGGCCATTTGACTGCGACAGGAATTACCCGTGCAGAGGAAAAGAATTGTCTTCATGATGACTCCGTAGATAAAGTCTATTATTTGTTATTTGGCAATATAGCAATATATATGCCACTATAACATGCTTAAAATATTATATTTATGTTTCACCCTTCTGTATCATTTTTAACCATCTCTGTGTCGGTTGGATGAAAATGATACAGAAGAGCATCGTGCAACTTCAAACAGGCTATGGTTTTTGCGCGGAAACGATGGCGCTGGTCATAACATCGTGGAGCGTCTTTTCCGGGGGAAGCGATTGACGGATTTTCGCGTACAGAGGATCGTCGCCCGATTCCATAGCTTCGATGTAGCCGGACTTCTTATCCAAAGAGATATGAATAAAGCCGCATTCCTTAAGAATGTTTTTCGTTTCTTCCAAGAGAATGGCCCCGGATATGCAACCGACCAGGGCCGCAACGGAATCCATCACGTTTTCCGGGAGTTCTTCCAGCAGCACAATATCAGATACGGAAACCTTGCCGCCGGACCGCAACACACGGAAAATTTCCTTCCAGACTTGCGGCTTGTCGGGGGAAAGGTTGATTACGCAATTTGACAGAACCACATCCACGGAGTTGTCGGCCACCGGCAAATGTTCGATTTCACCCAAGCGAAACTCGACGTTATCAAGACCGGAATGTTCCCGATACCATACGCAGGCGTTCCGCGCCTTGTGAAGCATTTCCGCCGTCATATCCACGCCGATGACCCGGCCGGATTTCCCGACTCGCGGGCCTGCCTGAAACACATCGAAGCCGCCGCCCGATCCCAGGTCCAGAACCACGTCCCCTTCTTTCAGAGAGGCCAGGGCCAAGGGATTGCCGCAGGAAAGGCCCATATTGACGCCTTCCGGCAAGTCGTTAATGTCGTCTTCCGAATATCCCAGACTTGCGGCCAAGGTTCCCGCATTGGCGCTTGAGCAACAGCCTTGCCCACTTCCACAACATGATTGCGTGGAACCCAAAGCGATACCGGCATAACCTTGGCGGACTTTCGCCCGCATTTCTTCTTTTTGGGTACTATCCATCGTCATTGCTTCCTATGACGCATACCAGCGTCTTTTGATCCATAAGGACACATTGACCAGCCCGATCAGCACCGGCACTTCCACCAGCGGGCCGATAACGGCCACAAACGCCTGCCCGGAGTTCAAGCCGAACACCGCGATAGCCACGGCAATGGCAAGCTCGAAATTGTTGGAAGCCGCTGTAAAAGAGAGTGTTGCCGACTGTTCGTAATTGGCTCCGGCCTTCCAGGAAAGATAAAAGGATAACAGAAACATGAAAATGAAATACACGAGCAACGGAATGGCCACCCGGAGCACGTCAAACGGCAGTTGCACAATGTAATCCCCTTTGAGGGAGAACATCACCAGAATGGTGAACAGCAACGCGCGTAACGCCCACGGGCTGACGCGGGGGATAAAAATATTTTCGTACCAGTCCAGTCCCTTGACCTTAAGTCCATAAAGCCGGGAAAGAATCCCGCCCAGGAACGGAATGCCGAGATAAATAAAAACGCTCTCGGCTATCTGCCCCATGCTTATATCCACTACAGCGCCTGACATGCCGAGCCATCCGGGCAACACTGTAATGAATACATAAGCGTACACAGAGAAGAACAGCACCTGAAAAATGGAATTGAACGCCACCAAACCGGCGCAGTATTCACGGTCCCCGCCCGCAAGGTCGTTCCAGATAATCACCATTGCTATGCAACGGGCCAGCCCGATGAGGATAAGCCCTATCATATATTCCTGATGACCGGAAAGAAACGTCACGGCCAGCAGAAACATAAGAGCGGGACCGATGATCCAGTTTTGCGTCAAAGACAGCAGAAGAATTTTTTTATTTCTGAAAACCTTGCCGAGTTCTTCATATTTCACCTTCGCCAAGGGCGGGTACATCATGACGATAAGCCCGATAGCGATAGGAATGTTTGTGGTGCCGACCTGGAAAAAGTTGATCACACTTCTGACGCCCGGCGCGGCCCATCCGAGCATCACACCTATAAACATGGCGAAAAATATCCACAGCGTCAGATAGCGATCCAGAAAAGATAACTTTTGTAAGGTGGATTGGCTCATACTCCCCTCCAATGGCAATAACGGGGCGGGTACACCGCCCCGTTCACGGTTAGCACTTGCCGCCGCAACAGCAGCCGGTGGAAGTCGAATGAGCGGAAGCATGAGCGTCCGGCGTAGCGATCCAACCCATGACTTCGGACTTGGAAGGCACACGGCCAGTACACATGACGTTGTTGTCGATGACCACGGCGGGCGTGGACATAACGCCGAGCGCCATCATTTCTTTCAGGTCCGTGACCTTTTCAACCGTGGCGGCACTTCCCGCATCCTGCACGGCGGCATTGACGACGTTTTCCGCTTCTTTGCACTTGGCGCAACCGGGACCGAGAACTTTGATCAACATGACGACCCTCTTTCGGCTAAAAGATTTGTGTTTGGAGGATATTGAACAGCCAGCCCACTACCGTGAATATAACCAGCAACATGCCCAAGAAGAGGGCCAAAAGCTTCCAGCGCATGACCTGTTTGAGCATGAGCACTTCCGGCAGACTCGCCGCTACCGTGCTCATGCAGAAGGCCAGCGTCGTGCCCAGAGGCAGTCCCTTGAGCAGCAGGCTTTCCATAATCGGAATAATACCCGTGACATTGGTATACAGCGGAATGCCGATAGCCACGGCCACCGGGACGGACCACCATTGACCGGCTCCCAGGTTTTCCGTGAACCATTCCTGCGGCACATAGCCATGAAGTAACGCGCCAAGGCCCACGCCGATGATGACCCACAGCCAGACCTTTTTGAAAATACTGCTCGTTTCAGAGTAGGCGAACGCATGGCGTTCCATGAGGCCCATCTTGGGAGCTTCGCCCGCTTCCACAGCGGCTTCTCTGGTGGACGCATTCTTCATGGCGTCCAGCAAAAAGGGTTGCAGCCAACGTTCCGCACGGAGCGCGTCCATGATGATCCCGCCCACAATGCCCGCAAACATGCCCACCACCACATAAATGATCGTAAACTTCCAACCCAGCAGTCCCCACAGCAGGACCACGGCGATTTCATTGATTAACGGCGAGGTGATGAGAAAGGACATAGTTATGCCCAAGGGAATACGGGCCGTGGTGAACCCCAGGAACAAAGGAATGCTGGAACAGGAACAGAACGGCGTGATAGCCCCGAAGCCCGCGCCTAAAAAGTAGCCGATTCCCCGGCCTTTTCCCGCCAAATAGTCCCGGACCCGTTCAACGTGCATCGCGGCCCGCAGCCAGCCGATGACGTAAACCATAAGAACGAGCAACAAGAGAATCTTTGCCGTGTCATAGAAAAAGAACTCGACGGAATCCCCCAATGGAGTGCCTTTGTCGATGGAAAAAAGATCATAGGTCAGCCATTGCGAAAGCGGCACAATGACGGAATAGACCGCACTCCACAGCACCAGAGCAGCAATGCCGATCCCGAAATATCGCGTCTTGTTCACTTGCGACGGGATGGAAGGGGATTGCGGCGCTTCGGACTTTTGACAAGCGCACTGAACCGAGGGAGGTAAAACCTGTTTTTCTTCTGGTACGCCCGCACAGCATTTTGACATCTTGCTAACCTCTTAAATTTTCTTTATTGGCAAAATTGCCAATATTACGAGTAAAAAAATTACCCTTTGTTCAGCATGTCCATTTGCGAAAGGACACGCTTTTCCACGATTTCTCCGGTGCAGGACAGAAAGGTGTCCAGACAACAGAGAGCAAGGCGGTAATAGATGTTTGTCCCTCTTTTTTCAGTGAAAACCACCCCCGCTTCCCGGAGTACGGAGAGATGCTTGGAAACAGTGGACATATCGTCCCCTACCAGAGCTTGCAGATCGCAGACGCACTTTTCACCGTCTCGCAGGGCATCCACCATGAGCAGGCGGCTCGGATGACCAAGCGCCTTAAAAATCTTGGCTTGTTCCGAGATATACTTTTTGTACCGGTCCATGTTTTCATCCTTGGCTTTTCAGCAAAATAGCCACTTGAATTTCTCTTGTCAAGATTGAAAACCATCATTGCTCAATTTCGCCATTGTCTTGTACGGCAAACGGAAAACAGGGATTGAGTATAAGAATGTAGTTGCATTAATTAGATATGCTATATCGTATATATGGCAAAAGCTGTCTTACCCGGCTTGACTTATGTTGCATAATTCAGGACAAGAAGACAGTGGAATAGTTCTCTGTTTCACTTTTTTTAGAAAGTATATTTGGTAAAAATGCCAAATAGCCAATAAATTAAGAGGAATTTCTTCATAAATCGGGCGCTCGTTTGTGAAGAGCGCGGGGACTCTTTCCCGGCCGGGCCGGGCTGTTGCCCGCGAACCACGGAACAATGGCAAACTGAGGACGTACATCTTCGACGCACAACCCTGGTTGATGTTCGGAAGATTTACAGCGCTTTCAGCGACGGCTGCAATCTGACAGTCAACCCGGAGTATGCCTACCGGCCGGATCGAGGGTAAGCCAGCGGACTGCCGAAACTCATGGGAGAGAAATTATGAACTCTGCCGAACAGCGGTCGATCCGGGAATTTGAAGAAAAAGCCAAAGAACTTGTCAGCTTGATGTATGCTATGACAGAGGCGGAGCTTGAAAAAGTCCGCGTCCCCGACCTGTCGAATCCGTCAACGCGGAAGCATAAGGCGCTTATTGTGGCCGCACTTACGGTGGACAAGGCCATTATGGCATTCATCGCCACCTTTGAACTGTAGCTTATGAAAGTGGCCCGCATTCCCTGTCGGAAAGCGGGCCACTTTTACCGACAGGGGTGCGCGTGAACGCGCAAGGCCTGCGCCATCGTTAGCTTTCTTTCCCTTCCGTCTTGTGCAGCTTCGCCGGGCGTTCCGCCCGTACTCGCTTCCGCGCCGGACGGTCATTCCCGCTCATTCTGGCACGGGCCTTTCCCCTGTGCTTTCTTGTTTTCGCGTTGCCGTGTTTTGGAGCGGTTACCCGTGGGAGCTTCACTTGCTTGTGAAAGCCCTACGGAGCACCGCCATAAAGGTGGTCAACTCCAAAGGGAAAAACTCCCAGGAGTGGCGCAAAGGAAACTCAGAACATCATCACCGCGAATATGGTAACCGAAGAAGACCGCGTAGATTTTTTCCCCAAGCATTGCGCCCGAGCGTTTCTGATGTTTGAATCTCATGTGTATAACTGGATGCGGCGGCTTTGCCCGAATTATGACGGCGTATTCTGGCAGTTTTACGAACTCAGCAACGGCGGTTTTTATATGGCCCCGGAAACGGCTACGCCGGTTCGCATAGTCTGCGAGGGCAACTATTTTAATGAGGAAATGTCCGCCGACGCGGCGGGAATCGTCGTGACGCTGTTCACTTTGTCCCATATGGCGGAACGTGTGCCGAGTCTGGCGGATCGGTATTATGATTTGATGGAGTATATTGATTGCCACCCCGAAGCCGGGAAGATTTACGCCGCCATTGATTGACGGAAAGGCCCGCGTTCCGTTAGGGAGCGCGGGCCTTTCTGACGGTCAGCGATTTTTATTCGATTGAGAAAGGACTGACCCTGCTAAGGATTGCGTGGTGTCGGCATACTTGTCACTTTGAAGCACCCTAGAGGCCAATGCTTCCATATCTGCGCCTGTTTCTTTTCCACTTGCAGCTTGTGACAGAACAGAACCGGCGAGAGTTTTCTGAACTTTGGACGCTCCTTTGTCTCGCAAAACTTCCGATGCTAAACTGGCCATTTCTTCACTAGAGACTTTCTTGTTCATAGATACCTCCAAATATAGATATTTTTATAGAATAATTTCTAAAGATTGGAGGTCAAGAATAGGAAATCAATTTTTGGTGATATTCCCCAAAAAAATTCTGGAACCACAATTAGGTATTATACAGGTTTGCTGTCTTTCACCTCATACTTGGCTTTACATTTCGGGAAGCCGGAGCAGCCGAAGAAATCATACGGCTTGCCATTTTGGGTCGTCCCCATGCGACGGATCAGAGGCTTGCCGCATTCCCCGCATTTGTATTCCGACAGTTCCGGCTTTTTCCGATCCTGTTTCGGGCCAGGCTTGCCGTCCACATTCGGAAACGTGGCTTCACAGTCGGGACAGGCGAAGAAGTCATAGCCGCGCACATTTTTTGTGTCCTCTTTGACTATATGCCGCAGTTTGGGGCTTTGGCACTCTGGGCAGAGCACGGCATGTGCTGAGTCAAAGCGCGTCACCTCATCCATCAGCCGATTGAAAGCCGTAGCGACAACTTGCTGATATTTCGTCTTGCCGCTGGCAATATCATCAAGCGCCTGTTCCATTTCTTTGGTGAACGCATAATCAACGAAGGAAAACGCATTCACCAGGGCATCCACCACCTGTACCCCCAAGGGAGTAGGCACCAGATAGCGTTTTTCTTCTTTGATGTATTCACGGGTTTGGATAGTGTCCAAAATGGCCGCGAACGTAGACGGACGGCCTATTCCTCTATTTTCCAATTCCCGCACCAGACTCGCCAGCGTGTAGCGCGTGGGCGGCTTTGTCTTTTTCGTCAGGACACGGCCGGAAAGCGCCGTGACCTGTGCGCCGGATTGCAGCGCCGGGACGGGATTGTCCGGCTCGTCTTCCGCGTCGTCTTTGGTGGCCTCATCCGCAGCCAGAAGCACTTTCCACCCTTGTTCCTGTAGGGTCCGGCCTTTGGCCTCAAACGTGGCTTGTTTGCCGTCCACATCCGCAGATAGCCGGAGCAGGCGCACGGCGTAGACGGAATCCGCCAACTGTGATGCCAGGGCGCGAACGCGGATCAGCCGGTATAGGGCTTTTTCATCGGCCGTTTCCCCGGCGTCTTCCTCTTCTATATGAGTAGGCCGGATCGCCTCATGCGCCTCTTGTGCCCCGTCTTTGGCCTTCCAGGTACGCGGCTTGTCCGGCAGCGGCCAGCCTTGCCCATCGGCATAGGCGCGGATCACCGCTACGGCCTCTTGCGAGAGATTAGGAGAATCCGTCCGCATATAGGTAATGTGGCCTTGCTCATAGAGGGCTTGCGCCAGAGACATAGTTTGTTTCGGTTTGAATTTTAGGGCATTGCTGGCGGCCTGTTGCAGGCTGGACGTTGTGAACGGAGTCGGAGGCGCGACGCGGGCTTCCGATTCTTCACAGTCCAGGATTTCCAAGGAGCGCAGGCCCGCCATTTTTTCTGCCAGGGCTTGATCCTGAAAATATTCTTGTCCCGGCTCAATCCACGACTTGACCACCCAGGCCGCTTTCCAGCCCTCAAAGCTCAGTTCCGCCCCGTAATGCGTGACACTCACAAAGGAAGTGATTGCCCGTTCCCGTTCGACCACCAACCGTAAGGCCGGACTCTGGACGCGCCCGGCAGAAAGGCGCGTACCCACGGCGCGGGAGAGCGGGCCGGACACCAGATACCCGCAAAAGCGATCCAGAACGCGCCGCCCCTCTTGCGCGGCCACCAAAGCCATATCAATGGCGCGGGGACTCTGGACAGCGGCCTTGACCGCGCTTTCCGTGATTTCTCCATAGGTGACGCGCTTTGCGTCCTTCAGTTTCAGGGCATCGGCCACATGCCACGCGATAGCTTCCCCTTCTCTATCCGGGTCCGTGGCCAGATAAACAACATCGGCCTGTTTTGCCAGCGCCCCTAGCCGTTTCAACACATCCGCCCCGCGCTCCGTGGGCTGATAGTGCGGCTTGAAATCCGGTGCGGCCACGCCCATTTCCTTGACCGGCAGATCGCGGACATGCCCGACAGAAGCAACCACTTTCCAATCCGGGCCAAGGAACGACTGTACTTTTTTCACCTTGCCGGGAGACTCAAGAATCAACAATTTCGCGCACATGACTTTTCCTTAAAAGGCCGTCAGGCGGCGCGAGGTTGGGGCGCGTGTCCCGCAGAAATTGTAGGCTTGGGTTATTAAAGACGACAATAGCACTGGGAAACGGTGCGGGATGTGCCGCGCCCTCGAAGCGTATCCGTCCCCGCAGAAACCGCACAGCGCCATGCGGAATAACAAAGGTATGCCACCATGCGGTATCTGTCCGCGCGGGGAGAAGACAAACAACACGCCTGACCCCGGCTGTGTTCACCTCCACAACCGCTTTGGCGATCCAGTGCGAAATAGCACGTCCATATGGCGGGTTCATCCAGCAAACACCGCTCCAATTTTGAGAGAGTCCGTCGTCTTTCGGGGAAAAGAAATGCCCACATTTGGCATTTTCGGCTGTGGCACACACGTCCAGCGTGAATGGGCCTTGCAGTGTGTCCCATTGCCGGAAAAGCGTCCAAGGTGTTGCCCAATCGGTTTTACGGCTGGAAAAATGCACGTTCATAAAGACAGTTCCCGTGTCTTTCCCTGATCATGGAGAAGGGATAGGCCGACTTGTTTTTGTACTTCCTTAATCCCCCGCGACTTGTGCAGATCGTTGAAATCCGTCAAGCCTTTTGCCTTTTCCTCCTCATTGAACACCGGAGCCGCCACTTTGCCGCCCACGGCTAGGGCGGCGGCTTTGGCTTTTTCCATACCCACGTTGTAAGGTTTGCCGTTCCGTTTGAGCGCGTGATCGTTATCCGCGCAAATGGTGATTTGCGCTTGCGGGAATTTTTCCCGCAGGGCTTTGGCCACGGGTTCCAGGTTGCCGGAATCCAACGCCACGGCCACCGGTTTTTCCGTGGCCATGTGCAAACTTGCACCCGTGGCGTAGCCTTCGCAGATCAGGATTTCCCCTTGCGAGAAGTCTTTGCCTTCCGCCGCTATGGTATGAAAATTTCCCTTTTTTTCCATGCCGACTTTGAAACGCTTTTCCCCTTCCGGCGAAATAGATTGAAAGCCGCGCAGCTCATCCGCAGTATTCCGCAGAGGGACCGCCAGAAAACCATTTTGATCTTGTCGCAGGCCAAAGGACGGCACTCCCTTTTCCTTGAGATAGTGAGCATCCGGCGAAGCCGATTCCAGTTTGTCCCACAAGTCCCGGCATTCTTTCGCTACCGCGTTTCGAGACTCCCGCATACTCTGTTCCCGCTCTTCCCGTTGCTGCTCCATTGCCGCCCGCCGTTCCGCCGATTCTTCCGGCGTCATGACATGGCCTGTTGCTGACCAGTGCAACACTTCCCCGGTAATATGGTTTTGTGCCCATCCGGCCGGGAGATGATCCAGATAGCCGCAATAGGCACCGTCAGCCCGTCCGGGGTTGGCCAGTTTGCCGAGCAGCGGGACGCGGTGAATTTTTCCATCCATGACGGGTTCCCGTCCCTGCATATCAAAGCCCGCCTCGTCCAGCATCCGGGCAAATTCGGCTTCTGGCGACAACCCCGGCACACGCACGGGACTCTTACCCGGTTCCGGCAGCCAACGAGAAAGCGCCCCCTGGTCCGCGCCTTCCGGGGCGAACCAACATTTTTCCGACCGGTCCCACTTTGCGCCCAGACGTTTGGCCTGTTCCTTTTCCCGAAACGGCACAACCAACCAAACTTTTTCCGCAGCCGTTTTCCGCGCCGGTTCCGGTACGCCCATTGCCGCCACGGGTTCCGGGGAAGCAGGTTCCGGCGCTTTACCCCGCGCATGTTCCGGCAGCCATGCGGCCAGTTTGGCTAAATCCGCCCCTTTTGGCGCATACCAACTTTTTTCCGTGGTATCCCATTTCGCGCCCAGGCTTTTGGCCTGTTCCTTTTCGCGGTATGGCACAGACAACCAAGTTTTTTCCGGGGCTGGACGTGACGGCGCGGATTGTTCCTGCGCCCCATCCGGCGTTCCCATAGCCGCTATGGGTTCCGGCGTATCGGGCCGCTCGACTTCCGGCGTTTTGACGCGCTCGTCTCCAAGTTCCTTGTCCCGTTCCAGTCCCAGGACGTATTCCTTGATTTGTTCGGCATCCCGGCAAGCCCGCATGATTTCAGAAGGGTCTTCCTCAAGGGCTTTGATCCAGGAGGCGACATAGGCCACATGCTGATCAGGATCGTGGCGGACGCCTATGTCTTGTCCGAGCATCCATGAAGCGATTTCCGCCCGCAACTCTTCCTTGGCGTAAGGTTCTGAGCCGAACGGTCCACCTTCCCGATTCAGGCGGGATTCATGGCCTGTCCAGTGACCAAGCTCATGTAGCGCTGTGGCGTAATACTTGCCCGGTTCGTCAAAATTCACTTTGGGCGGGAGGTGGATTTCATCCATCAAAGGCCGGTAAAAGGCACGATTGCTTTGATCGTGTTTGATGGTCGAGCCGGAGGCAGCCAGGATGCTTTCCGCCTTTTCCAGCGGTTCCCATTTATGGGGATTTTTCGTCAACGAGAGCGGCGGCAAGTCCCCGTCTATCTGTTCCGCATTGAAAACATGGGCGAAACGCACAATAGGCCGATCCAGATAGACATGGACCTTTTCCGGCTTGCCGTCTTCCCCCAGGACCGGATTGCCGTTCTCATCCATTTTATCTTTTTCCCGCGTCCACTGATAAAACACCACGGGCGTGGATTTACTCCCGGCCTGGACCTGATACCCCGCCTCTTGTGCCTGTTTATATGTCATCCACCGGGGATCGTCATAGCCGGACAAAGCCAACCCAACCCGGTTCACCCCCCTGTAAACCGTGCCGGAAACGGGATTATGCGGCGCAACGATTTGCCCGCCGTCTTCCCAAGGTTTTTGCCAAGGCGCGGTCCCTTCTTTCAGGCGTTCTATGATTTTTTCCGCAAACTCTACATGGAACGGGGGACGTTTGGGCTTGTCATCCTTCATAGACTACATCCCCCTGAGCGTTGACGCTCAAAAGAACATCGTCCGCAAGATCGGCCAGCGTCACGGCGGATTCCGTGAACGCGCCCATCCAGTCGGCCACGTCAGGATCGACGGCCACGCCACCCCAAAGCGGATTGTCCGTCACCTGTTGCGCCACCACATTGACGGCGGCTTTCAAGTAGTCTTTTTCCTTGTCAGTCATGATTCTTCTCCTTTGGAGTCCAGACAAAAACCGGCACCGTGCGCCGGAGCGAGTCCAGCGGCACAAGGCCGAAATAACGGCTATCGAAACTGCCGGGATGTTCGCCCAGGACCAGGGCAGACCCCGCCGGAATGACGCCGGAGGTCAGCGCGGAAACCACCGGCCGCCCGTGCCGGTCCACAGTCTTGATCCGGCTTTCCAGCCACAGGCAGGCCACGGGAGAACCGGCAGGCGTAACGCGGATTCCGTCCCGGTCCACCTGGATCAGATCACCGGGCAGCCCGGCCAAGCGTTTGAGCAAAGGCCGCAGCCCGGAAGGACAGGAACCAGGTTTGAGGTAGCCACGTTCCGCCGCCAGATCGGCAAACGGCCCGGACAGACAGATCGCCACAGGCTCGCCGCGTTGCGGAGTGCCGGCCGCAAGCCGGTACAAGCCCACCGGGAGGGACGGCGTGGGATTGCAACGGTAGCCCGCACCCCAGGCCCACAAACACAGCAGGATCAGCGCCGCCCCGGACAGCGCCAGCGTGGCCAGCCGGTTAGGACGCATCGAGATAACGGGCATAATCAGCCTCTACTTGTTCGGAAGTGTGGGCCGACGCGGGCGAAGCAGCGGCCGCGGACGTGACCGCATACCAGGAGGCCGGACGCGGGAAATACAGGGAATCACTAATGCCGGATGGATAGGCCGCAGTCGTGCCGGGCGCGGGAATTTTGGCGCGGGTTGAAAAGGTGGGATCGAGGAAATAGAGGATTTGCCGCCCGTAAATAGCGGAATAGCCCGCCGTGAAAATGAGCATATCCCCCGGCGTGGCGTGGCCCTGTTCGTCTTTGGACAGTCCCGGCAAGCGCATACATTCATCCGGCGTCAGGAGATTACGGGCCGTTTCCGTGACGTTGACCGAGGCATTTTTTAGGTGGCCGGTTCGAGAGCCGGACAACGACACCTTTTCTTCGACAACGGTAGTTTTTCCCGTCATTTTTGACAGGATTTCCGCCGTTTCTACCGTGTTCGGGGCGTAAGCGATCCGTACATGGCAATTGGCCATTAAAGCGTTTTCTTTGCCATAGACCGCATTCAATTGGGTAATATCCTGAACAATGAGATAGACCTTGCCGCCATAGCCCGCGATGTAGGCCAAGGCTTTTTCCATAATCGGCAGCTTGCCCAGGGACGTGAACTCGTCCAGCATGAGCAAAAGCCGGTGTTTGTACCCGGCTTTGCTGGAACCATCCGCAAACTCCATTTTCGCGCAGACGCGGCGGATAATCATATCCACCATGAGCCGGATTAACGGTTTCATCCGATCTATGTCAGCCGGGGAAATGACAAGATACAAATTCACCGGATTTTCCGCGTTCATGAGGTCATGAATGCGAAAATCACAGCGAGACGTGTTCAGCGCCACCACCGGATCGCGGTACAGGGCAAGATTTGTCAGGGCCGTGGACACGACGCCGGAGGCTTCATTTTCCGCCTTATTGAGCATTTCCCGCGCACTGGACGCGATGAAGACATGGGCTTTCTGGGCATAGTCCCCGGCATCCCCATCGGGCGCGGTGTCAGGAAAGATTTTATGCAGCATGGCCGCATGGTCGGTTTTGACCATTTCATCAAAAAGTTGCTGAATGGTGCGGGATTCATCGGCCAACATGCAGCCCAGATCGTAGAGCGTGGCGCAACGGTCTTGCTCATGCCGGACCATGATGCAGCAATGGAGCAGCGCCCCGGCCAGCATAGCGAACGCCGCTTTGCTCCAATGGTCTTCAAGACCTTTGCCCGCAGGATCGACCAGCATAGCCGCCATATTCTGAGCGTCGGGAATAGCCAGCATGGAATCAAGACGGATTTCCTCCATAGGATTGAAGAAGGCGGACGCGCCGGACATATCCGAAGGGTCGAACCGGAGCGCCGTTTGCCCTTGCGAACGGCGGAAACCAGACGTAAGCGCCCAGTTTTCGCCCTTTATGTCTAAAACCAATGTGGAACCTTCCCAGGCCAACAGCGTGGGCAGAATGAGGCCCACGCCTTTACCGGAACGGGTAGGCGCGAAGCACAAGACGTGTTCCGGGCCGTTGTGCCGGAGGTACATTTGCCGTTCCCGACGCACGGGCGGACGATATGAGCGCAGGAACCAGACCAGCACGGCCCGACGCGCCACGGCGGACCAGTAGGCAAAGCCCGTAATGTGCTTGACCCATCCGCCGACATACACGCCCTTTCCGTCCATATAGCCCATGCGGCGGATCTCTTTTTCATTCGCCCATCGGGCCGAGCCGTGTAGCCGGGCGTCACCTTTCAACTTCTTCATAAAGGTGAACCACACGGCGAGGAGTAGGAATTGCGGGCAGAGGAACAGGGCTTGGCTTTGGGTTATGGCCTGTTCCATGAAGCCCGGATCATTGGCCCCGAATGCCTCTTGCCAGTGGAAAATCGCCCACGGCGCATACCAGCGGACGCCGAAGGCCGATCCCCAGGACGCGCCCAAGGCCGGATCGTACCCGTAGAACGCCGCTACCCGTTGCGTGGTCAGAATCAGGCAGGCAAGGCCGAGCAGCAGCACGAAAGGCAGATACAGCAAGCGCCAATTGCGGGAGCGTTCCGGGGAACCAAGGCCGAAGGAATTGTGTTGCGTGGAAGACGCACACATAACGACACTCCATAAAAGAGGCCGTCATGCGGCGCTGAGTTGGGACGCGAGGCCCGCAGCGGATAAGGCGAATTACTTTAGATTATAAGGATGCTGAAAAACGAGGTCTTTTGTCACGACGAGATTGAACTGATAGCCCGGCCGTATTTCCAGCGTAGGCGTGATATTCAAATTTTTCTGCAACAATTGGAGCGAGGCTTGCCCCATTTGCGCGGCCAGGGCGGACCCCATTTCATCCTGTAGCGTCGGATTGTTATTGTTCCCGCCATTATCGCCGCCCATTGAATCCATCGTGTAGGCCATGCCGCCCGTGACCAGGGACATAATCGCAGCGGAACCAAAAATACGAAGATAATGATTGTTGATTCCGTCCGTATACCCCGCATAACCGGACATATCCGCGCCGGGCATGGCCCCCAGGGTGACGGCGGACCCGTCAGGAAAGATCAACCGATTCCAGGCCACAAGTACGCGCTCTTGCCCGTAAACGACGCGGGAATCATAGACGCCGTAGAGCTTTGCGCCGCGAGGAATCAACAATTGTTGCCCCGTGCCTGTGTCGAACACATTTTGACTGACTTGCGCGATAATGGTTCCCGGCAGATCGGAATTGATCCCCGTGAGCATGACGCCGGGGATCACCGCCCCGGTTTTGATTTCAAGAGGTTGCCCCGGCGTCCGAGAGTGCGGCAGAATCCAAGCCGAATCCCGCGCCGAAGAGCGATCAAAAAAAGCCTCCTTGTCTTTGTTGGCGGCGGGATCGTAGCCGTTATCCCGCAGCGCCGAGGCGTCAATGCCGTTACCCTGTTCCCGGCCTACGGGTTCCGGGCTGGACGATTGCGCCGGAGCGCCGCCCGCCGTCACACTCGCTTTTTTGACGGCCAGAGGCGAGGACAGCGCCGAAAGGTAGGCTTGCGACCGCATCCGGCGTATGTTGTCTCTTTCCTGCTGATCGGCGGGTTTCTGGCCGTCATCCCGGACCACTATCAACGGTTCCGGCTTGCCTGAAACGACCGCTTGAGGAGTGGCAAGCCCCTGAGAACCGGCAGGAGGCAACGCCAGCCCGTTGCCTTCTCCCGCAATCAACGGGTTTTCCTGTTCCTTAATATCTACTTTTTGGGTTTGCGCGGCCTCCTCTTCCGGGTTATGCGCGAAATTCACACTGTAGACGAGCACACCAACCAGCAGCAACCCGGCGCAGATAACGGCATACAGAGGCCAGCGCCGCATTTTGACCACACCATCGGGCGGCAACGGTTCAAAACTGTTCGGAGAATCGGTGGACATACGGCCCCCTTAGTCGTTCAAGGCGTGGGCGGCTTTGTCATACGCGGCCCCGGCCTTGTTCGCGGCTTTTTCCAGTAAAGGACGAGGCGCCACGGCTTCCGTTTGGGAGCGTCCGGCTTCAGGCAGGCCCGCCGCGTCGTAGACTCTGGCCAGCGCCTTGCCGTCTGAAAGTCTCAGTTGCAGATACCACGCGGCATCGTCCCGCAGCTCGTCCAGCGTGTAGGCCACGGCCAGGGCGTCTTTTCGGTCTTCCATTAAAAGTGTGAACCCCCGTGACCGCAAGCCGTTTTCCAGAGCATGAGCAAAGGCGTTTTCCGCCTTGGCGGGCATAAGGAAAAGCGCGGTATGGCCGGGCGGATACGACGAAGCCAGGAAAGACACGGCATCTTGCGCCACCTGGACCACGGCGGTATCCGAAGGCAAAGGACCGCAGAAGGAGCCGGACAGGCCGCGCCCCGCGCAGCCGGAGAGCAGCAGAGCCAACAAGAGAAAAACAGCGCGTTTCATTTCCGGCCCCCTTCTCTGACGATTTCGATTTTTTGTTGATCGCCCCCCACGCCGACGATCAGCGCCAGCTTGTCAAAAATGCCGTCAACGACAATGGCCGAGTCTTTGACCCGGTAATTGACCAGTACATCTTTATTGCCTTTACGGACCAGGAGCACGGGCATTTCCCCGGACGCGGCGGATTTCGGCAGACGGATGAACATTTGCCGCCCATCGTCATAGACCCGTTCCGGCGTCCAAGGCGCTTTCCCTTTGACTCCATAGGCAAAATTCAAATCGGACAAATCCCGGCGTTCCCCGTCTACCGTTGTACTTTCCCAGGTTGCCCGCCTTGTTTCGGCGGCTTTGCGGGCGGCAGCCGTGCGCCGCAGATCATCCGAGTACACAAAACCGACATAGGGTGTATGGCCGGAGCGTTGAGAAACAAGCCGCAGGTGATAGACCCGGCGATCCGTGGTAACTACGGCTGAACTTTCAAGCCCGGCGTCCACCGGCTTGATGAACAGATGCACGGTAGCGGCGGGACCGGAACCCGCCGTGCCGGAATCCACCATCCACCGGGCCGAATCCCCTACTACAATTTCATTGACCGTTTCGCCTGATTCAAGTTCAACGTCGCAAACTTGCATTGGTACGGCCAAGATCGTGGGAAGACTGGCCCCATGCACAAAAACCACCTTGCCGCCGCTTCCCAGGACCGGCGCGACGTTACGCCGGGACCAGTCCGCCGAGAGATGCAAAGCGTGTTTTTCCTTATCCGTGAGCGGCACGGTGGACGGGCTGATATAGTCTACTTCCGAGACTACCGGCGAACCGGATTCCAGAGCCGGAGGATAGCCAGCCGGAACCACTGAGGGAGGAGACGCCGCCCAGACCGGGCAAGCGTAAAAACACGCGAACAACAAGAGCATTATTTTTTTCATGGTGTTTCCCTTATTCGGTTTGAGCCGGAGCGCCGGAAACGGCACCAGAAGAGGAACGCGACGGAGCGCCCACAACCTTACCCGCCGACAAAGCCGTGATGTAAATCCCGCCCGGATTACGCAGTAAGACCGCATCCGTTTGGGGTGGGTTGATCTGGATCGTGGCCGTGGCTTCATAGGTGTGCTGTTCCAACAGCGCCCCCGCATGACTGCGGACGGTTTCCGTCCATTCGACCCGGTAGGAATCGGCACTGACCGGCAGGGGTAAGCTTTTGATCTCCACATGGACCAGTTTACCCGACTTGGCGATTTCATAGGGGTTATTCGTTTCGTACCATTCCTTCAAAACGCCCTTTGCCGAACCGGCCATGAAGTAGGACAAGCGGGAAATCATCTTTTTCTGTAGTTCCACATCCGCCGTCACCGTGCGCCAATCGGCAACACAAGCCGCGATTTCCGACTGAATAAGCCGTTGCGGCGTGACGCTGGCCACATCGGCGCGGGCGACCACGGCAGACTTGCCGAGCTTGTCCACTTCGATGATGTAGGGGATCGTTTTGACTTGGTTTGCCTGAATCACGTTGCCAGTGATGGAAATTCCCGTGATGATCAGACAGAAAAAAGCCACTGTGCGCCATTGTGCGGCCCGGCTGATATAGCCGCCGTATCGTTCAAGCCATTCCTGCCGGGCGTTCAGATAGGGATTGTGCCCCTTGCCCGCCGTTTCTATGCTTGGGGCTTTCTTTTTGGAGAAAAAAGGCATGTTGCCTCCTATGAATTGTCGCTTTCTGTTGCCATCCGCGCCCGCTCAAGACGTTCTTTCATTTCCGAGCGGGAACGAGTGGCCAGGGCTTTTTCCCCGGCCGTTTTGGCATCCTGCCGAGCGCCCCACATGGAGCGGGCCACGGAAACGCCTTTGCCCATGCCGGACTTGCCTTCCATCCCTGCTATATTCGAGGCGTCTTTGACATTCTGCGTCGTGACAGCGGCGGAACGTCCCGCCGCGATGGAGCCGCCCACAGCCCCGGCCACAGCCCCGCCCACGGCGGCGGTGGCGGCGGTTATGGCCGCGCCCCCGGACACATGGGAGCCGTTGATAATTCCCGCGCAGGTGTCAGGGATGGATTTGACCAGAGCCAGGAGCACAATAGACGCGCCGATCACAATGAAAATATCTTGCAGTTCCGCCGTGGACGTGTCGAAGTCCTGTATAAAAGCAAGACCCACCCCTAACACCAGTTGCATAACGAACAGCTTGAAGGCCACCGCCAGCACATAGCGCAAGGCGTTGACGGCGTAATCCTTCAGAAAGGACGAGCCGCCAAAGCTCACCAGAATCAACGCCGCCATCATGGCGATCATGGCTTCGCATTTAATGAACACTACTTGCGCCGAAATCAGGGCGAAACAGACCATGACCACCAGGGCGGCAAGCAAGAGGGCCACGGAGTTGCCCGGCGACCATGCCGAGAGCTTGGAGAGAATGAGGTTGACGATCTTCATTCCCGCGATAAAGGGCGAATCGGAAGAGTATTGCGGGGAACTCAGTTCAAAGCCTATCTGTTTCAGACCGTCTATCAGATTCCACGACCATTCCTTATAATTGTTGATTACGGCCAGAAAAAAGCCCGCCATGAGCAGAAGCATAACGAAATGCTTGAATATATCCCCCACTTGTTCCCGATTCAGCGCCGCTTTGATTCCCAGGAAGCATACCTCAAGAATCAGCAGCCAACGGAACACAAGCAGAGCGTATTTTTTCAGAATCGGTTCCCAAGCCGAAGTTTTGTCATAAAAGGACGACACCAACTTTGACACAAAATCCGTATCCGCAGCGGCCAGAGCGCCGCCCGGCAGACACAGGACGGCCAGCAGGCAGACCAGGGCGAAGAGAGCGAAACGCGGCTTGTTCATAGCCGCCCCTAAAACGGGTCCGGCTTGGAAGTCAGGCCACCCAACTTGTCCGTTTTGGTCATATCCCGCCACAATTCTTGTTCCATTTGGCCTTCTTTTTCGGCTTTCATTTGCGCGGCAAGGGAAGATTGCGCCGTAGTGGCCATGAGTTCCCGAAGCTGGCGGGCTTCCTGAATTTGGATTGAGGCCAGTTGATTGCCCGCCTGAATCGCCCGCATTTGCCCGTCAGGCGTGGCTAGCAGTTGATCAAGGTACGCCTGCATATCCGAGGCGTTTCCTTGCAAGTCCTCAAGCTGTTTGCCCGAAAGCTGGAATGTGGCCTGTGACGCCTGATCAACGGATTCAGACCATGAATCCCATTTTTCCCGGTAACGGGCATTCGCCGCGTTCACCCCTTGCGGCCCGGTCCCGGCCAAGTCCGCAAACTCGCTCTGATCGGGAAACAGATTCATAAAGACTTGCCCCAGGCCCACCACGTCCCCGCGTTGCGTTTTGAGTTCGCGGGTAAGACTGGCCAGCCGTAAAAGTGAGCCATTCAGTTGATTGACGAGATGCGCGGGCAGTTGCGCCGTGTTTTGCAGCATGTTTTGATACTGCTCAATATTTTGCTGTACCATGCGGATTTGTTGTTGCGTTTGCTGAGCGGCTTCCGCGTATTGATCAATAAGCTTATTGAGTTGTGAAACATTGGTGACGCGCTCCAATGCTTGCGTCATTTGGTTACTGCAATTTGTGCAATATACCGTCATGCCAAATGCCGGAGCACTGAAAAGGCAAAATCCCACAAGAAGAATACAGCATACTTTCATTGTCTTTTTCCTTATGCGGCGTGGCGTTCCGCCAGCCAGTAAGACGGCCATTCCGGGCCGTGCTCGCCGGAGAGTTGCCGAATGCGGGCAAGGCTTTCCTTGTCCGAGGCTCCAACAAAGGCCAACGCTTTGCGGCCGAGCGCCAATTGCACCAGCCGCCGCCCGTGCGGCGTAATCACGTAGTAATCGCGTTTCGGCGTGGCCGAGGCGATAATGTCAATCTGGCGGGCATTGAGGCCCATATCCGTATACAAATCCCGTTGCCCTTCCTGTCGTGCTGAAAGGTTCGCAAGCAAGATTTGCGTCGGGCAGGACTCCACAAGCACGTCAAAAATGCCGGAGCGTTTGGCGTCGGAAAGGGATTGCGTGGCCAGGAGTACGGCGCAATTCGCTTTGCGGAGCACTTTCAGCCACTCTCGTATTTTGGCGCGGAAAACCGGATGCCCAAGCATGATCCAAGCCTCATCAAGTATCAGGAGCGAAGGTTGCCCATTGAGCGCGTTTTCAATCCGATGAAAGAGGTAGAGCAAGACGGGGATCAGGTTTTTGTCCCCCAGGTTCATGAGGTCTTCCAGTTCAAAAACCATGAACGGCGACATGCCCAAGGTGTCCGGCTTGGCGTCCAGAAGACGCCCCATAGCCCCTTCCCGTGTGTAGTGGCGGAGGGCTTGCTTTATGTCTTCTCCCTGCACGAAACTGTAAAAACTGGACAGGGACCGCAGATGTTCCGGGTTCGAGCGGACCAGGGACATGGCTTCATGAATGGCGTTTTTATGGAGCGGTAAGACGTTCAAGCCTTGCAACTCCAACAAAGAGGCCACCCACTCTTCCGCCCAGGACTGTTCAGAATCGGAATCAACATATTGCAACGGCGCGAACGACAGGCCGCCCGCGCCCACGTCATAATGAGCGCCGCCCGCCGCGAGGCACAGCGGAAGCAGGCTTCGCCCCTTGTCAAAGGCGAAAATCTGAGCGCCAGCGTAGCGCCGGAATTGCGCCGCGATCAGCCCCAGGAGCGTGGACTTGCCGGAGCCGGTAGGCCCAAATACAAGTGTATGGCCAAGATCGCCGGAATGGAGGTTGAAAAAAAACGGCGTGGCCCCGTCCGTGGTCAACACGGCCAGAGGCGGCGAGTCGGGCGGATAGAACGGACAAGGGCAATGCGCGGCCCCTTCCCATACTGAGGACAGCGGCAGCAAGTCCGCAAGGTTCAACGTGGACAGGAGAGGCCGCCGCAGATTTGAAAAACTGTTGCCCGGAATACTGCCCAACCAGGTTTCCAGGGCATTGATCGTTTCAATCCGGCAGCCGAAACCGAGCGTTTGTACCGTGCGCCGCAGTTCCCGCGCCCAATCCTGCAACGTCTCCCGGTTTTCGTGCATGAGCACGACGCAGGACGTAAGATAGCCCGCGCCCACATACCCCCCCTGTACTTCCGTCATGGCCTGTTCCGCATCTTCGGCCATAAGCAGAGCGTCCCGGTTCGCCCGCGCGTTCGGGTTATTCAGGAATTGATCGAGAAACCTGTAAACCTGTTGCCGCCATCCCTTCCGGTACGAATTGATTTCCGCCACAGCATCAAATTGATCCAGACAAATAAAACGACTGGACCAGCGATACGAGAGCGGGAGGCCATCCAGTGCCGCCAGCATGGCGGGCCATGATTCTTGCGGCAAACCGTCTATGGACAACATGGCCAAATGCCGGGAACCCAAGCGCGGCACAATTCCGCCCACAAGTTCTTCACTGGCAAGTATGGCGTCCAAGTACATGGGCGTATCCGGCACTCGGACAGGATGCAGATCGCCCGTCAAACAATGTTGCAGATGAGAAAGCACGTCTGATTGCCGGTAGGCGTTTCCGTCTGGATCAAAGGCGTCATACTCGCCCAGGCGTTCCAGATGGAGCACGGCGGACAGGGCATCTTCCAATTCTTCCAGGATATTTTCAAAGTGGGCAAGCCCCTTGTCCAACACTCCGGCAGAGGCCGCGCCGGATTGCGTTCCGCCAGCCAACCGCGTGGCGTTGAAATCCGGCTTGTACGTTACGGAAAGGATCGTGTTTGTGCTATAGCAGGTGCCCCGACCGAAAAACTCCCGGCGCTCATCATCGATCAGTTGCGTGACAGGATCGGGAAAACGGCTTGCCTCACGGGGCGGATAAGCCGCGTGTGGACTGCGGATCGCGTCCATATGCAGCATCCACCCCGTCCCCAGAAGTTTGATCGCGTTATTGAATTGCGCGGACTGATAGGCCAACTCGTCCGGTGTGGCGCTGGCCGTATCCTGTCCTCGAACTTCCCAAGCCCCCAAAAAGGAACCGTCTTTATTCAGGACCACACCCGGCGCGACTAGCGCGGCATAGGGAAGGAGGTCCGGCAGCCCCTTGGCTTTTGTGCGGAAGTCGGCAAGTTTCAGCATGTGAAACCCCCTTCCCGCCAGCGCCCGGACTTGGCCCTGTAAAAATCCTGTTGTTTGATATGCCGCAGCCAGACCCGCGACATGATCGGATCAGCCTTTGCCATGCGCCGCAGCGCGAACACGACCACCATCCAAAAGACCACGGCAGACACGCCGGAAAGGACCGTCAGGCCCCCCACGCCGACCAGCAGTGCCACCAGCCCGGCCGTCATGACCAGTTCCCGTTCCGCGCCGAGTACGTGCGCGTGTCTATGCAACGATTGATGTATGGGCAGCGTCCGCATCACAGCACCGCCCCGGAAAAGGAAAACACCGAATTGACGATGGACGACGCGAAAGCGATAAAGGAAATTCCGAAAACGACGCCGAGCAGCAGCTTGAAGCCCCCGGAAATGTCGTCTTTGTTCATGATGAATATGATCCCGCAGATCGCCATAGCGGTGATCGAAATCCACTTGCCAGCCGGGCCGGTGATGGTGTTCACCACACGTTCCAAGGGGCTGGAAAATTCCGTAATGCCCCCGGAGGCGGCGGCGATTTCAGGGAAGAGACAAAGGCACAAGGCCGGAAGGCAAAAAAGGAGCCAACGGCCTTTAGTGCTGTTCGAGGAGGGCTTCAGATGTACGCGCATGACGATCTCCGTAGAGGCCGTCTTGCGGCGCGAGGTTGGGGCGCGAGGCCCGCAGGATCAGGCGGGTTTTGCAACGAGGGCAAACAAGCTCTATAACTCCGGCTTGCACATCCCCCCGTGCCAGCAACCTATGACAGTTGCCGCAACGTATATCCGTGTTGCTTTTGGTGGTATCCATAGCCCTCTCATGCGGCGGAAACAGTATAGACGTTGCTCGTTTCGTACTGTTCCGTTTTAGGATTGAATCCATGCACTTTGATGATCTGGGAAAGACGGCGGCGATTATCCGGCGTTTTTTCCATAAAGACGATCACGTCAACACCTCTTCCAATAAGTTTTTGCTTGGAACCTAAGCCAGCCTCCTCCACAAGCTCTTCCAAGCGAGGCAGCGCCTCTTCCGCGCTGTCCGCGTGAAACGTGCCCACGCCGCCAGGGTGTCCGGTATTCCACAGTTTGAGCAGTTCCAGGGCGGCAGAGTCGCGCACCTCACCGATAAGAATACGCCGGGGAGCATAACGCATGGCAACCTTGGCCAGAGTCCGCATATCCACCCCGGCCAGTGGCGAGGTACGAAAAAAAACCGTGTTCGGGCTTTGGGATTGCAGTTCCGCCGTGTCTTCCAGAATAAGCAGCCGATGCGAGGGACAGAGCAGGGCTATTCTCTGGATGATTGCGTTGACAAAGGTTGTTTTGCCGCTGGACGTGCCGCCTACGACCATGATGTTTTTGCGAGTCACTACAGCGTGTTCAAGGAACGGCACCACGGCGGGCGTGATAACGCCATCCGCCACGTAGTCTTCAACGCTCATCACCTTGCTGGCCTTTTTGCGGAGAGAAAAAGACGGAGCGCTTACAATGGGCGGAAAGGTCGCCTCGAACCTGGACCCGTCCAACGGAAATTCCCCTTCGATGATCGGGGAGTGATCGTTGACCGTCAGATCCAGAGCACTGGCCACCAGGGAGAGCACGGCCCGACTCCGTACCGGCTCCATTGTGCCGATAGGCTCCTGATCCTGTCCGTACCGCTCGATCCACAGCATCCCGTCAGGGTTCAACATAATTTCAATCACTTCAGGATTTTTCAGGGCATCCATGAACAGCGGGCCGCAGTTGTAGGCCAGCGTTTCCCGAAATCCTGCATCCGTGGCCATCATCACCGCACCCCCCGCAGTACGAACACCGCTACATTGACCAGGGCCGAAACTGCCACAATGGCCGCAGCATACCACATGCCGCTTTTGAGGCTTTGCAGTTGGCCCGCGTGTTCGGCAAACACTTTGCGGATGCCCTCAACCGAGGACGCGGAAAGTTGCGCGGCCAAGGCATCCGTGGCCCCCTGAACTCCTTTGACATAGGCGTCCGTTTTGCCCGCCATGAGCGCCGCCAGAGCCTTGCCATGCCGGGCATGGAGCTTGTCCACTTCGCCCAAGTAGGCATTGAGCAGCGTTACGATCATGAGCATGGGATCGTCTTTCGGTACGATGGTTTCATGCTCTTTGGCCAACAGTGCCCGCACATCGTCAAGAGTCAGGCCGATCCCGTCCGGCAATGCCGGGGAAACGGCACCCGCATTTTGTGTTTCTTCTTGTTCAGACATGTCCCCCCCTACGCAATTCCGGCTTGTTCGACCACGGCGATAAGGCTTTGCCAGTACCGATTCAGACGGGACCGCACCGCAATGGATGAACTGGAATCAATCCCGGCCTTAAAGCTCATCCGTTTAGCAAAAAGCTCCTCCAAATCTTTGCCGATTGTGGCCTTGTTGCCTTGTGGAAGCGTGATGATCGCTTGAAATTGACTGAAAAAATCCTGATAAATCTGGAATTGCTCAAAACCTTTGCCGTCTCTCTGTATCTCTCCAAAGTACGGATTTAACCACACCACAATGGGAGTATCCGGGAAGCCTTCCGCCAGTACCTTCAAACCGGAAAGCGTATCGCCAAGAGCCTGTCCGCCAGTGATCACCGTATGAAAAAAGACTTGGTGCCCTTGTTCCCGGAGAAGGGAGAGCAAGGCGTTTTCTTTGATATAGGCTCCAAGGGCGACAAATGAGGACGCGCCATTGTCCACAATGGCGTGCATCTGTTCCGGCAGATAAAATAGCTCGTCAAGAAGCTGATCGAAGGCTCTAGCGTCTATGTTGTCATTTTTCAGAATATCGAGGCTGGTGACGCCGAACTCTGCATAGCTGGACAGCGTGGCGTTAACCGGATCAGTGTCAAATGCCGCGACATCTTTGCCGAGTGCGGTCAGGGTTTGATACAGGATCACGGCGACGACAGACTTTCCAACGCCGCCTTTACCCTGTTGGATAAAATGGATTGTGCCCATAAGATTTACTCCTTCTTAAAAAACAGAGTTGAGATCAACGGACTTTGGGTCCTTAAATGTCTCTCCGTCCACCTTGGCGACTTTTGGAACGTTTGACCGGGAAAGGCCAGACTGAGGCGTGCTCAAATTGCCGGGCCTAGTGAGCGCTTGCGAGGAAGCCGGATACAGACTGGCTACATGCAGGGCATTACTGGCGGATTTGGCGATCAGCTTGCAGAACGTCACATAGGCCATAGAAATGCGTCCCTCTTCCACAAGTCGCGCATGGACCATTTTTTTGTCGAAACCTTGAGCAAGAAAGCGCTCGATTTCATCCATGCAGGCAATGAACTCAACCCGCGCAGCGTTGCGTCGAAGTCGATCCGTTTCAGTGCTCATACGTGCCCCGTTCGGAATTTTTTGCCATATCTTCTTCAATTTCTTCAGACTTTCGGCGTAGGAAAAGCTCTATGCGCGGATTCAGCGCTTTACCCTCTTCGATTGTTTTTCGGATATTCCTATATTGCCGTTCCGTGTAGCTTAGAGCGTATGCTGCCGCTGTGTGCGTCCCATAATGAGATAACAACTTGGAAATAACGTCTTTCATAGTTCCACCTTGCGGGAATTTTTTGCCGGTAGACACTTGCTCTTTTATCAAGATTTTCCTAATAGACAAGGAAAGATTTTCCGGTATGATGAAATTTCCTGAAAGAATTTCACCCCCCGGAGCAAAATCATGGAAGAAGTAATGGATTTTTCTAGACGTTTTGAACGGGCTTTTGTTGAACTGGTGGGTCGCCGCCTGGAAAAACAAGGCTGGAAGAAAGGCGAGTTTGCCGCCAAAGTTTGGCCGGACGTGGATCAGCGTTCCGCCGCTGTTCTTTGGTCTTCCGTATGCAAGGCGGGAAAAAATGGTAGACCGCGTAACGTCTCGATTGCCGAGGCGTTACGCATTGCCGATGTGTTGGGGGAAGATGTAGGCTATCTTTTCGCTATCGCTAGGGAAAGCGTCAAAGAGGAGCAGGAAACGCCGCAAAAATGAAGCCCCATCGGAATGGGGCGGGAGGATATATGGAACGGGGTGAAGCTGTGGCTGTTTTGGAGCGGGACTTTGAGGGAAAAGCACGGGAACTTGCGAGCATCATGTTCACTATTTGTGAACAACAACGGTCAGATAACGTGCCTACACAGATAGATAAAGCCCTCATGGCGACGGCCTTGACGTTGCAGGAGTCTTTAAGGGCATTTATCGAAGTGAGTCGAATAAATCAGGAAAATCCGAATAATATATCAAGATTACCCGAATGAAAAAGATAGGCATTAGAATCAGGATATTCTTAATATATGTGACGCTGTTCAATAGCGGAATGGGGAATAGAACTGGCGTCCTGAATGCGTCCAAAGTGATAGCGAGTAAAGACAGCAGCAAACAAATTTAGCAAGCTATTACGATGGGGGTAAAATTGGGGGTAAAACTTGGAACAAACATGGAATAAAATAAAAATAAACAGAGTATTATAAATATATTTCTAGTGCCCCCGCCCCACCATTCAAAAAATTTGTTGCCCAACGTGGTCCAATGAAGACCGGAATCTCTCCAACACGAAGAGGTTCCGGCCTTTCTTGTATCTTTTGGCGTTAAAAACATCCCATTATCATCAAAAACGAAGACGACCGCCAAGCCTCTCCTCCCTCCCGAACTCTCGTATTCGGTATTCCACGACTGCCCTTTTTGCTGGATGCCCGACCAGAGATTGATTCAGCCTCTAAGAAGACAAGCCGGGATACAACTGCATCCCGGCTTGTCTTCGCGGTGTGATAAAGGAACGTTCCTCTCGCTATCAGGCAATACTCCCTCTTACCCCAAAATGACGGACAGGGAGTCGATAACGCCAAAAATGTTTGAAAGAGGAAGGATGGGGAGTCCGGGGAAGGGAGGGGAACATTTTCTATAGAAGTTTTCCCCTCCCTTCCCCGGTTGCCTCATACTCTCAAAATTACAGGGTCAATCCGCGATCCATGCGGGCGAGCGTCTCATCCTTGCCGATGGCGAGCATGAACTCGGGCAAGCCGGGACCGCCAATCACACCGGTGATCGCCACGCGCACAGGCTGCGCGACCATCTTGAACTTCACGCCGAGGCTTTCCACGTACGAATGGATCACGTGCTCGATGCTTTCCTTGTCAAAAGAAGGAAGCGCCGCAAGCTGATCACGGATGACCTTCACGTGCTCCTTGCCTTCGTCCGTCAGCCACTTGGCAACGCCCGCTTCGTCATAAGGCAGATCGGCGGACTTGTAGAGCAGCTGGGCAATGCCGTCGGCAAGCTCGATAAGGTTCTTTGCCCGTTCGCGGTACAGGGGAACCAGCGGTTCAATGGAAGCTTCCGTCGCACCCGTGAATCCTTTCTGATGAATGAAAGGCAGGACCAGACGGGCCAGGTCGTCAAGCGGCGTCTCCCGCAGGTAATGGGCGTTGAACCACAGGAGCTTGTCGGGATCGAAAGCGGAAGCGGAACTGTTCAGGTTCTTTCCATCAAAAAGATCAATGAGTTCCTGCATGGAGAACAGTTCCTGATCCCCGTGCGACCAGCCGAGGCGGACGAGGCAGTTGACCAGCGCGTGCGGCAGGAGGCCGTCATTCTGGTACTCCACCACGGAACGCGCTCCGTGACGCTTGGAAAGCTTCTGGCGGTCCTTGCCGAGGATCATGGGCACGTGACCGAACACGGGCAGTTCCCACCCAAGCGCCTGATAGATGAGGATCTGCTTCGGCGTGTTGGAAACGTGGTCGTCGCCGCGAATGACGTGGGTAATCCCCATGTCGTGGTCGTCCACCACCACCGCCATATTGTAGGTGGGCATACCATCACTACGGCGCAGGATCATGTCGTCGAGCTCGGAAACGTCCGTGGCGATATGCCCTTTCACCATGTCATCGAACACCACACGGCCTTCGGTGGGAATCTTCAGGCGCACGACGCGGCCGGGCCCGGCATCGAGGCCGCGCTCGCGGCAACGACCGTCGTAGCGGGGCTTTTCACCTTTGGCGCGGGCGGCTTCACGCATGGCTTCCACTTCTTCGGGCGTACAGGAGCACCAATAGGCATGACCGCTCTCAATCATCTTGTCGATGACTTCATTATAGCGGTCCGTGCGCTGCGTCTGATAGGTCAGCTCGCCGTCCCAATCCAGCCCAAGCCAGCGCATGGAGGCCAGAATCGCGTCCGTGTACTCCTGTTTCGAGCGCTCGGTGTCCGTGTCCTCGATACGCAGACGGAATTCACCGCCGTAGTGACGCGCAAGAAGCCAACAGAACAAAGCGGTGCGGGCGCCGCCGATATGCAGATGCCCGGTCGGGCTCGGCGCGAACCGGGTGATAATCTTAGACATGAAAGACTCCTGAAAAAATCAGCGTTGAGGTTTTTGTTCCGGCTGCCAAAGCAGTTCAACGGCCCCCGTCTTGGCGTCCTTACGTGGAGACGCGGGACGGCGGCAGGCGACAAGCGCCCCGGAGGGGATGTCCCCGGCTGCGGGGATAATGGCGAACCCGTCTTCCGTACAGGCATAGCGGGCATGTCCCATGCCGGGGACGGGGAAGGACTCGGACAGGATACGGGCAACGACCCCGTTGGGGTCCATCGCCGGAAAAAGAGCTGTTTTGGCGATGGGAGCGGCCTCCGATTCAGGCCGAAGCTGCATGAACGACAAGCTCAGCGAATCCTTGGGCAGCTTGGCGTAACGGGCCAGATCCGCCAGCCATGCCGGGGCCACAGCAAGCTGCGACGCGTGGCACCAGCGACGCTCGCGCGTCTCCAACAGCGGACACGGACCAAGATGCGGACAAGGAGCCACAGACGTCAGCCCCTCCTCCAGCGCCGTTTCCCGGAGCTTCGCGGTAAGCGTGCCGCCGAGCCGCGTGCCGGGCTCAACGAACAGCGCCGTGCCTCCAGGATGCAGCGTCCGCCCCACGGCGACGGCGAGATCCGCCATGCGTTCATCGACGCTGACGCCCGGCTTGTCCTTCAATTCGTTGAGCACATTGCCCGCCATGAGCAGATACGGAGAGCGCAACTCGCGGAATGACTGCATCAGCGGCGAACGCACCAGACGGATCGTCCACTTCAGCGGTTCACCGGAGAGTTTCGCCATGTGTTCCAGTATGGAGCGCCCCATTTCCATGGGACGGGGAACCGTATCCACGCAGACCAGCGTCAGCGGCACAGCCCGCCAGTCGGGACGGGACAGCCACAAAGCAATAGGCAGGGTCAGCGGCCCGCTTCCGAGATCGGCAATGGTCACCGGCGTTTCGGCGTCGCAAACGGGGACGGGCAAATCCAAACCCGGCAAGAGGCCGGACAGCCGCACAAGATTCCACGGCAAAAAATAACGCAGATATGCCGACACGTACCGGGGCGCGCTCCAGTAGGAACGCCCGAGCCCACCGCGCTCATAGGTGAGCATGGCGGACAGGTCACGGATGGCCTCCGGCAAATCGGCGCGGTGGTTGCGGGACAGCGGCATCACCGCATCCAGCGCCTTGGGGAGCTGCGCCAGCGCGTTGCGGCAAAAAGCGTCCAGCGGAGAAAACAACGGGCGGCACATCGGATGCCCTGCCGCGTGCTTGACCGGCGCGGGCATGGGCCTTACCGGGCCGTCGGCACGCGGCGCATCAGGCTTGCGAAAGCCCGCACGCGGCCCACCGGGGCGGCGTTCTCCGGGACCGTTCTTCGGATTGTTTCCGGAACGCCCCTGCCCTGCATGGCTGTTCCGGGCGGGACGTTCCTGATCGGCGCGGCTGTCCTGCCGGGGTGCGGGGCGCTTTTCCGCCGGGCCACGGGACGGGGAACGCGGGGCCCCCTTTTCGGAAGTCCCCGCGTTGTTTCTACGTTTAGGGGAGGATGACTGGCTCACGATGCCGCACGCGCCTCAAGAGCGGCCACGGCCGGCAGGGTTTTGCCTTCCAGCACTTCGAGGAACGCGCCGCCCGCCGTGGAAATATAATCCACCTGACTGGCGTAGCCGTATTTCTCGAGGGCCGCGATACTGTCACCGCCTCCGGTAACCGTATAGGCGGACGTTTCCGCAACGGCCTTGGCGATGGCTTCCGTTCCCTTGCCGAACTGGTCGATTTCAAACGCGCCCACAGGGCCGTTCCAAACCACGGTGCCCGCCTCGGCGATGATCTGAGCGTACATTGCGGCGGTGGCGGGGCCGATATCGAGGATCATGTCGTCAGGGCGCACTTCCTCGACCTTGAGCACGGTCGCCGGAGCGTGTTCTTCCAGCGCCGGGCCGACAACGACGTCGACGGGCAGCGGGATGGCCGCGCCGCGCCCTTTGGCCTCTTCCATGATCTTGGCTGCGGACTCCACCAGATCCGGCTCATACAGGGACTTGCCCACTTCGTATCCGGCGGCCTTCAGGAAGGTATTGGCGATGCCGCCGCCCACGATAAGCTTGTCCACGCGCTTGGAAAGATTGTTCAGGACTTCAAGTTTGGTCGAAACCTTGGAGCCGCCGATGATGGCGAGCAGCGGATGCTTGGGCGCATGGAGGATACGGGTTACGGCTTCGAGTTCGGCGGCCATGAGCAGGCCCACGCAGGCGACCTTGGCGAAACGGATGGCCCCTTCGGTGGAAGCCTGCGCGCGGTGCGCCGTGGCGAACGCATCCATGACGTACACGTCGCCGAGCGCGGCCAGCTTGCGGGCCACTTCCTCATTATTCTTCTTTTCGCCCTTGTTGAAGCGCACGTTCTCGCACAGGACGCATTCGCCGGGCTTTACGCTGACGCCGTCCAGATAGTCCTTCTCAAGCCTGACCGGAACGCCGAGCAGTTCCTCAAGGCGTTTGGCCACGGGAGCCAGCGAAGCTTCTTCGGAGTAAACGCCTTCTTCGGGACGGCCAAGGTGCGAGAGCACGATGATGCCGGCGCCTTTATCCAGCGCGAACCTCAAGGACGGAATGGCCGCCCGGATGCGCTTGTCGCTGGTGATTTTCCCTTCCTTGACCGGGACATTGAGGTCTTCACGAAAAACAACGGTCTTCCCTTGCAGATCAAGGTCGGACATGAGACGTACGTTCATTGTTCTCCTCCTAAAAAAGAGGTTGCGCTACAGGGTATCGAATACGGAGGCAATGCCACAAAACGCGGCTTCTTGCAAACGGACGGCGCTTATCCGAAAACCATATGCCGCATGTACAGGGCCGTAAAATCGGGACGGGCAGCCAGATCCACAAGCGTACACCCGGAACTCCAGCGGACCAGCCTCTCCCGCAGTTCCGGGCGCGTCAGCAGAAGCGCCGCCCCGCGCAGGGAGGTGTTGCCCTCCGCCACAGTGCGCGCCTGCAGGCCCTGCGGCAGAAAGCCCAGCCGCTCCAGTGCGGTTTCCGGCATGTGTTCCCCGAGCGCACCGCCGAGGCAAACCCGCGCGAGCGCCCTGCTCTCCAGCCCGGACGCCGCCAGCAGGCGTTCCAAAGCCAGCGAAAACGCGGCCTTGACCTTGAGGATTTCCTCCACGTCGGCCCCGGCAAGCTCCATGCCGCCGGGCAACGGCAGGCTCCAGCCAGCGGCCCCGCGTTCGACGGTCCCGAGCAGGCGGGCGGCCAGAGGTGAAACAGAAGCCGACGCAAGGCGACCCGTGGCGTCGAGGAAACCTGTCCGCAACAGCGCAGCCAGCAGCGACAAATAGCCCGTGCCGCAAATCCGTTTCGGTTCCGTGTTGCCGATGACCACGGGAGACAGGCCGAACGGACCGAGCCGGAATCCCGAGACGCTGCCCGTATCCGCCACCCCGCCGTAGCGGAGCCCGATGCCTTCCAGCGACGGGCCGAGCGGAACGCTGGCAATGAAGGAGCGTTCCTTATCCAGAGCGAGCACGAATTCGCCGTTCGTCCCCATGTCCGCAAGCAGAAAAGGAAATTCCGGCGATTCCCCGTACAGGAGGGCCGCCATGCCCGCGCTGATGTCCCCGCCCACGAACGGGGCGGGCTGCGGGGGGATCCACGCCGGAGGCAGACCGGGCAGCTCCGCCGTGCGGCCTCCCGGCTCCGTCAGCCGGTACGGGGCGGCACACAATCCGGCCACATCTTCATTCAACAGGATGGAGGTCATGGCGGTATTCCCCGCGATGCACAGTTCCGCCACCGGGACGCCCACGTCCGAGACAACGCGTTGCAGGAAGCGGAGCACGAGATGCCCCAGCCGTTCCCGGCCCTCCTGATTCCGGGCGGCGGCAAGGCGCGACACCACATCGCTCCCCGCGCCCATCTGCGGATTGAGGGCCTGCCCGGACGCAGCCTCATGCCCCGTGCCGTCGAGGAGCCGCCAATGGATGGATGTCGTCCCCAGATCCACGGCCAGCCGGAACGGGCCCGCATCCGGCCTTATGTCCATCCGTTTCCGTTTTCCGGACGGCGGAGGAGGCAACTCCACGGCCATGCCAACAACGGCTGTATGGCGGCAGGCCAGCCGCCAGCCGCCGCGCACGGCATCCGCCCCGAGGATGGCGCTATCCGCGTCGCACGGCTCGGGCGTCCCTTCAAGAAACCGTACCCGGCACGCCCCGCAGCGCCCGAGCCCCGAACACAGCGCGGGCGGGGACAGTTCGCCGGACAGCCAGATCGTCTGGGCAAGCGTCTGCCCCGCTTCCACAGGAAGGATGTGGTTGAGGCCGGATGAATCCACGACACGCACGCCTTGAGCCGCGTGGACGGCATCCACGACTACGGCGGCATCCGAATCCACGGCATGTATGCCGCCAGCCGCCCCGGGCTTCCGTCCGCTCACATCCAAAGGCGCACCCGCCATGCCCGCGCCATCAGCCATCGGCATTCTCCCGTTTGCGCTTCGCCATATGCATGGCGAGGGCCTGACAACGCATCGCCCGGAGCCGCCTTCCGGACTCCTTGCCCCTGTCCCGCCATTCCGGAGGCAGTGAAATCCTGAGCAGCACAGCAAGATCGTCATTGACGACAGGACGCAGCGAACGCCCGCTGTCGGCTTCGGCCAGTTTCCAGAACGGCCCGTCCAGCTCGGCATTGTGGACCTGCATCAGCAGATCGCAACGGGTTCCTGCCCGCAGCATTTCATAGATACCGGCTTTCATGTGCAGCTGCGACGACAGCACGCCCGCCGCGCCGTAACGCGCGGGCAAGGCGAGGCGCTTGGCGACATGCTCGGCGGGTTCTGCCCCGCGCAGCTCGTGCCCGTAGTGGTGCGGCAGCAAGGCCGGGTCCGTGCCGATCTTGCCGAGATCATGGCACAGGGCCATCCAGACGCACAGGGGATCGCCCGCCACCGCATCCATCACGTCCATCAGATGTGCCATCACCGAACCTGAATGGTACGCCACGGGGCCCGCCGGAATATCCATCGAAGTTTCCAGCTCCCGGAACCACGGGGAAAGACAATTCCCTTCCGCCAGCACGGACAGCCAGCGCGACGGCTTCGGCGAGGCCAGCGCCTTCATGAGTTCGCGCCCCACGCGTTCGGCGGGAATGCGCCCAAGCAAGCCCTCCCCCGCCACGGCGCGCATCTGCGCCACAGCCTCGGGATGAACCGTGAACGACGGCAATTCGCAAGCCATGCGGGCCAGCCGGAACACCCGCACGGGCTCATCCCGGAAACTCGTCGGCGAAGCGGGCCGCAGGATGCCTTCCCGCAGATCCGAAAGCGCATCGGGATGCCCGAGAAGGTTGCCGTCCCGATCCTCGGCCAGCGCGTTGATGGTCAGATCGCGGCGGCGCATGTCCTCTTCCAGCGTCCCCTCAAGCGGCATAAATTCCTGACCGCGCAACAAAAAGACCGAAACGCTCTTCCCGACCTTGCGGGCCTCGGGATTCCGCTGTAGAAACGTGGCTTCGTCCGCGTCAAACGCGAAATCATATTCCCGAGGCGTCCGCCCCAACAGGCGGTCCCGAACGGCCCCACCCACCAGATAGACCGGTATCCGGCCCGTTTCCGGCCAATTTTCGATTGCCATGACACACGACTCCACTTTTCGTCTCAACGGCACGGTGCGGCTTCTGCACGAAGGCGTCCACTCCGAACGCCCTCCGCACGACCGCCTCGCCGATCCGTTTCCGGCTGATCACGCGGCCGGCTCCGCCCTCTGGAACGGGCTTCCCGAAGCGGCGTTCACCATACCGGGCACAAGCACGGCCTGCCCGTATCTCGAACAATTCTTCACTGCGCCGGTTTCCCAGACGGGAAACACTCCCGAAACGGCCAGCGTACCGGCGCCAGTGTATCTGTGCGGCTCCGCCACTTCAAGTATGGATGTCGCCCGGGCCCTCGCCGCGCACGGGCAGCTTCCCGTCTGGGGGAGCGTGCTCGCCCTGAGCCAGCGCAGCGGCCGGGGGCAGCTCGGGCGCAACTGGGTTTCGCCCGAAGGCAACGTCTACGCGGCGCTCCGCCTGCCCCAGAGCCACCCGTTCACGGGCACGGCCGCGGCCCCCGCCGTGGGCGGGCTCATCGCCGAAGCGCTGACCCACATGGGGTTCGACGTTCATATGAAATGGCCCAACGACTTGCTGCGGCGCGAGGAACAGGAGGAAGGCCCCGGCTGGTGCAAGGTCGGCGGCATTCTTCTGGAGGAACGCCCCCTGCCCCCGCATAGGGAAACGCCCGCCGAAAACCTGCTTGTCGCCGGGATCGGCCTGAACCTCGTATCCTCCCCCCCGGCCGCCCTCATGCGGGCGCAGCGCGCCGTTCCGGCGGGGCTCCTCTCTTCTGCAACAAAATCCAATGTCTCGCCGCTTTCCGTTGCGGGACTGTGGATGCGACTTGTGAGCCGTATCTTTTTCTGTTATGTCGAAGAGATTGACGCCAAGGGGAAAACCGCGTGGCGTTCACTTGCTGAACGCCACCTCGCCTTCCTCGGGCAAACGGTCCTTCTGACGGACGGCCCCGACGAACAGGAACGCCACACAGGCATTCTTGAAGGGCTGGACGATTTCGGCGGGTTGCGCCTGCGAAATCGTAAGGGAACAAACAGTTTCCTTTCCGGGAGCCTTCGGTTGGACCGCCCTCCCATGCAGCCGTGACGCGAAGCGCCATGCGCGGCGCCGGGAACGGCCTTCCGCAGCGGTGCGGAGGCGGATCACAGGTGTCCCCGATGCCGTTTCGGGGTGCGTCCTGAACAAGACCGGCTTTTGCCGGGTCTAAACATTTCTTTATTGAAAAGGTTGAAAGCATGGCCGCCAAGACGTTTGAACAGGTACTGGACGAAGTTCGGGGCAAGCCCATACTCGTAGCCAACCGGGGCATTCCGGCACGTCGAATCTGCCGGGCCATCCGTGAACGCTTCGCCGCAGTGCCCGTAATGACCGCCACCGACATCGACAAGGCCGCGCCGGCCGCTTCGTCCGCGCAGGAACTGCTCCTGCTCGGTTCCGATCCTCGCGCGTACCTTGATCTCGATCTCATCATCGCCAAGGCGAAGCAGCGCGGTATCATCGCCATCCATCCCGGCTGGGGCTTCGCGTCGGAAGACGAGCGGTTCCCCCAGAAATGCGAAGAGGCGGGCATCACCTTCATCGGCTCCAAAGCCGACTCCATGAACCTGCTCGGCAACAAGGTGCAGGTCCGCAAGATCGCCAAGCGGCTCGGCATCCCCGTGGTGCCCGGCTCGGAAGGCGCGGTCGACGTGCCCGCCGCACGCAAGGTCGTCGACGAAATCACCCTCCCCATCATGCTGAAGGCTGAGGGAGGCGGAGGCGGGCGCGGCATTTTCCTTGTTCGTGAAAAAAGCGAACTGGAAGATGCCTTTTTTAAGGCCTCCGCCATGGCGCAGGCGTCCTTCGGCAACCCCCGCCTGTATGTGGAAAAGTACCTCGAACAGGTCCGCCACATCGAAATCCAGGTCATCGCCGACCAGCACGGCAACGTGTTCGCCTTTGACGAACGCGACTGCTCCGTGCAGCGCAACCACCAGAAGCTCGTGGAAATCACCCCGTCCCCGTGGGCGGGCATCACGCCCGAGCTGCGCGAACGCCTGAAGGAATACTCCCGTATGCTGGTCCGCGAGGTGGGTTATTACTCCCTCGCCACGGTGGAGTTCCTCGTCACCCCGCAGGGTGAACCCTACCTCATCGAAGTGAACACCCGCCTTCAGGTGGAACACGGCATCACCGAAAGCCGTTACGGCGTCGACCTCGTCGAAGAGCAGATCGCCGTGGCCTTCGGCGCGAAGCTGCGCCTGACCGAAGAAAACACCAAGCCGTCCCACTTCGCCATGCAGGTCCGCATCAACTGCGAAGACCCGCAGAACAACTTCGCCCCGAACTCCGGCCTGATTACCCGCTACGTGTCGCCCGGCGGCCCCGGCGTGCGCATCGACTCCAACCTTTCCGCCGGGTACGAGTTCCCCCCGAACTACGACTCCGCCGGTTCGCTTCTCATCGCCTATGGCCGCGACTGGCAGAAAGTGCTCGGCATCATGGACCGCGCCCTGACCGAATACATGGTCGGCGGCGTGAAGACCACGATCCCCTTCTATCGTCAGGTCCTCAAGCACCCGGCCTTCCGGGCGGGCATGTTCGACACGGGCTTCATCCCGTCCGCGCCCGAGCTCATGATATACGCCGACCTCGCGCCGGAAAGCGAACGCCTCGCCAAGCTCATCGCGGAAATCTCGGCCAAGGGCTACAACCCCTTCGTCCAGCTCGGCGAATACCGTTCCCACACCACGCCCCGCCTGCCGCGTCAGGATGTGGTGCTCCCTGCCATCCCCTCCAGAGTACGCAAAGAGCCCTCTCCCTATCCGCACGGCGACCGCGTGGCCCTGCTCGATTACGTCCGCGACAGCGGCCGTGTCCACTTCACGGACACGACCACCCGCGACAGCACCCAGTCCAACAGCGGCAACCGCTTCCGCCTCGCCGAAGACCGCCTCGTGGGGCCCTACCTGGACAACTGCGGCTTTTTCTCCCTTGAGAATGGCGGCGGCGCGCACTTCCACGTCGCCATGATGGCGAACATGACCTACCCCTTCACCGAGGCGAAGGAATGGAACAAGTTCGCCCCGAAGACCCTCAAGCAGATCCTGATCCGCTCGACCAACGTACTCGGCTACAGCCCGCAGCCCAAGAACCTCATGCGCCTGACCGGCGAAATGATCTGCGACAACTTCCAGATCATCCGCTGCTTCGACTTCCTGAACCACATCGACAACATGCGTCCCTTCGCCGAAGTCGCGTTGAGCCGCAGGGACGTGGTCTTCGAACCCGCCATTTCCATGTCGTGGGCCAACGGCTTTGACGTTGCTCACTACCTCGGCGTGGCCGAGAACGTCCTTTCCGTGTGCGGCGATGTGGCCGGCATGAGCGAAAAGGAAGTCTCCCGCCATATCATCCTTGGCCTCAAGGACATGGCCGGCGTATGCCCGCCCCGCTTCATGACCGAAGTGGTCACGGCGCTGCGCAAACGGTGGCCCGAGCTGGTGCTGCACTACCACCGCCATATGACGGACGGCCTTTTCGTTCCCTCCGTGGGCGCGGCTGCCAAGGCTGGCGTCCAGATCGTGGATACGAACCTCGGCGCGTGCGTCCGCAGCTACGGCCAGGGCGACACCCTCGCCACCGCTGCCTACATGGAAGGCGAACTCGGCCTCAAGACCGCCATGAACAAGGATATGGTCCGCGACGCCAACTTCGTGCTCAAGCAGGTCATCCCCTACTACGACCGCTATTGCGCTCCGTACTTCCAGGGCATCGACAACGACGTGACCGAGCACGCCATGCCCGGCGGCGCGACCTCCTCGTCGCAGGAAGGCGCGCTCAAGCAGGGCTACATCCACCTGCTGCCCTACATGCTCAAGTTCCTTGCCGGGACCCGCAAGCTCGTCCGTTACCACGACGTGACCCCCGGTTCCCAGATCACGTGGAACACCGCGTTCCTCGCCGTGACCGGCGCGTACAAGCGCGGCGGCGAAGAAGAGGTCAAATACCTGCTCGGCGTGCTTGATCGCGTCAACGACGTGCCCGACGAAGCCGAACTCAGCGAAGGCACCCGCGCGGCCCGCCTCGCCCTCTATCAGGATTGCAACGACGCGTTCCGCAACCTCCTTTTGGGCAAATTCGGCAAGCTGCCTCTGGGCTTCCCGCCGGATTGGGTGTATGAGAGCGCGTTCGGCAACGCATGGAAGCAGGCCATTGCCGACCGGACCACGCATTCGCCGCTGGAAAAGCTCACCGACATGGACATTGAGGCTGAGCGCAAGGCGTTCCGCGACATCATCAAGCGCGAACCCACGGAAGAAGAAATGGTCATGTACCTGAACCATCCCGGCGACGCCGTGAAGACGGTTCAGTTCCGTGCCAAATACGGCGATCCCAACCGGCTGCCGCTGCCCGTCTGGTTTGAAGGCTGCTCCGTCGGCGAGGAAATCAACTTTGTGGATACGTCCGGCAAGCCGCACCAGTTCCTGCTGGTGAGCATGTCCCCGGCCAACGATGCGGGCGAATCCATGGTCCGCTTCGTGCTTGACTCGGAAATCTTCAGCCAGCTCATCAAGGTCGCCCCGCCCAAGAACGGCGGCGCCGGGGGCGCGGTGATGGCCGATCCTGCGGACAAGTATCAGGTCGGCGCGCCGAGCAACGGCGACCTCTGGGTGATGTACGTCCATCCCGGCGACATCGTCGAGGAGGGCGAAGAACTGTTCAACGTGTCCATCATGAAGCAGGAAAAAGCCGTTCTGGCTCCTGTGGCCGGCATCGTCAAGCGTGTGCTCAAGACCGCCGACTACAAGGAAACCAGGAAGATGGAAACCGTCCGCGAAGGCGAGCTCATCGTGGAGCTCGGGCCGGTTCCGCGCATCTGCACCAACGAGGCGTGCAGTCGTCCGTTGCCCATGAATGACATCGAGTTCTGTCCCTACTGCGGGGAACGGCTCAGCCGGATCTAAGGGACATCAACCGATACGAAGAGAGAGCCTGGGAGGCAATCCTCATGACGAAAACTCCTTCCGCAACCAAAAACCGACAAGACGAGGTTCCGGTGGAAGATCTTCTCAAGCGCTTGGTCCTGACCGGCGCGGACATCGTGCGGATCGGCGAGGACGCCGAGCTGCTGGTGGGTGGCAAAAACTACAACACGGCACTGATCAGCCGGGTTGAAGGCGTTCGCATTCCTCAGTTCCGCGCCATTTCGTCCGTGGCGTTCCACATCGTGCTCGACGAATGCAAGGTGTGCGCGGCGCTGATCCGTTCCATGGTCGACGAAGCCTATAACCGCATCGATTGGGCTTCCCCCGAAGTCACCAAGGATCACGAGTTCCTGCCGAAATTCGTGCGTTCCGTCGCAGCCGAGATCCGCAAGGCTTCCGAAGCCGATCCGGAACTGCCGCATATCCGCCTGCGCACGTTCGTCAACAACGTGGTCGACGGCTTCGCCTCCTCGCAGGAAGGCATCGACCAGCTCCGCAAGCGTTCCGTCATGGTGCAGGCCGCCATCCTGTCCTGCCCCCTGCCCGAACGCGTCGACAAGGCCGTCCGTTCCGCCTACCGCGACATCTGCGCCGAAGCGCAGGAAAGCGACGTGCCCGTGGCCGTGCGTTCCTCCGCCGCCGGTGAGGACTCCCGCAAGAAAGCCTTCGCGGGCCTTCAGGACACCTTCCTGAACATGGTCGGCGACGACGCAGTGGCCACCGCGTACCTGTGGGACTGCGCCTCGGCCTATAACCTGCGCTCCATGATTTACCGCCGGGAAGCCATCCTCGATGCGCTGACCCAGTCCGAAACCACGGGCCAGGAAGAGCTTGCCGCGCAGGCGAAGAAGGAATGGTCCATCGAGAACACGTCCCTTTCCGTGTGCATCATGCGCATGATCAATCCGGTGGTGTCCGGTACGGCGTTCAGCGCCGACACCGCCACGGGTTGCCGCGGCACCGTCCGCAAGGACCTCGTGAGCATCGACACCAGCTACGGCCTCGGTGAAGCCGTGGTGGGCGGCCGCGTGACGCCCGACAAGCTGTATGTCTACCAGAAGGACGACGGCAGCGAAGTCGTGATCCGCTTCATGGGCAGCAAAACCATGAAGATCGTCTATGACGAAAACGGCGGCACCAAGGAAGTGCCCGTTCCGGAACGCGAGTGTATGCTCTGGGCCCTGACCCCCACGCAGGCCGAGCAGGTCGCCAAGGGCGTGCGCGCCGTGAGCAAGGCCTACGACGGCATGATCATGGACACCGAGTTCTGCATCGACTCCAAGGGTATGCTGTGGTTCGTGCAGGCGCGCCCCGAAACACGCTGGAATGAAGAACTGGCCCTGCATCCCCACACCATCTTCATGCGCCGCCGCGAAGTGGAGCCCAAGGCCGCCGCTGCCGCCGAGATATTGCTGACCGGTAACGGGGCCTCCCGTGGCGCCGGACAGGGTAAGGTCCGCTTCCTCCGCTCCGCGCTGGAACTGAACCGCGTGGGTAAGGGCGAAATCCTCGCCGCCGAACGTACCGACCCCGATATGGTTCCCGGTATGCGCGTGGCCTCCGCCATCCTCGCCGACGTGGGCGGCGACACCAGCCACGCGGCCATCACCTCCCGCGAACTCGGCATCGCCGCGGTCATCGGCATCCAGAACCCCACGGCCCTTCAGGCTCTGGACGGTCTGGACGTCACCGTCGACGGCACCCGTGGGCGCGTGTACCGCGGCCTGCTCCCGCTGCATGAAGTCGGCGGCGAAATGGACGTGGAAGCCCTGCCCCAGACGAAAACCCGAGTCGGCCTCGTGCTCGCGGACATCGGGCAGGCCCTGTTCCTGTCCCGCCTCCGCAACGTGCCGGACTTTGAAGTGGGCCTGCTGCGCGCCGAATTCATGCTCGGCAACGTGGGCGTGCACCCCGCCGCGCTGGAAGCCTTCGACAACGGCGAACTGGAACGCCTCGTCCAGAAGAAGATCGGCGAACTGGACTCCAAGTTGCGCAAGACCATCCGCGAACAGCTTGACGCTGGCCTCGTGTCGTTGGATCTCCGCCTCCGCGAACACGTCGGCAACATCACCGGCTTCGCGGAAGAACTGGAAAAGCTCGGCAAAAAGGACGACCTCCGCAATCCCGACGAAATCATGGCCGTGTATCGGCGTATGCGCGAAGTTGAAAAGCTGCTGGACGAATACACCGAACGTGCCGCGCGCTTCTACAGCACGCTGGAGACGTCCGCGGATCTGGCCGAACACGTCCGCATCATCATGGGCTACGAGTCCGAACTGCTGGCCCTGTCCGGCGATTCCCCCGAAGTGAAGGCGCGCCGCGCCGCCATCGAAAAGGAAATCGGCGATCAGGTCAGCTACGCCGCGCTCAATCCGGCGGTGCAGGAAACCCTGCGCCAGATCGCCGCGCTGCGTGAAGACGTGGGCGCCCGCTGCGGCCTCGCCAAGGAAATCGCCGCCCTGCGTTCCATCCCCGGCGAAATCGGCACGCTCATCCGCGCCCGCGGCCACAAGAACGGCCACGACCACTACGTGCAGACGCTGTCTCAGGGATTGGCCCTGTTTGCGATGGCCTTCTACGGCAAGCCCATCGTGTACCGTACCACCGACTTCAAGACCAACGAGTACCGCAACCTGCTCGGCGGCAACCTCTTCGAAGATCACGAAGACAACCCGATGCTCGGCTATCGCGGCGTATCCCGCGATATCCACGACTGGGAAATCGAGTCCTTCAAGCTGGCCCGCTCGGCTTACGGCGCGCACAACCTCCAGCTCATGCTGCCCTTCGTGCGCACGCTGGAACAGGCCCGCGCCATGCGCGGCTACCTCGACACCGTACACAACCTGCGCAGCGGCGAGGACGGGCTCAAGATCATCCTCATGTCCGAACTGCCTTCCAACGCCATTCTGGCGCGGCAGTTCATCCAGGAGTTCGACGGCTTCTCCATCGGCTCCAACGACATGACCCAGATGGTGCTGGCCACCGACCGCGACAACAGCTCGCTCTCGCACATCTACGACGAGGAAGACCCCGCCGTGGTCTGGGCGATTCTGGTGACCATCTTCTCCGGGCAGAAGTTCGGCAAAAAGGTCGGCTTCTGCGGCCAGGGCGTGGCGAACAGCGAAGTGCTGCGCGGCCTCGTGGCTATCAGCGGCATCACCTCCGCCTCCGTCGTGCCCGATACCTACTACCGCACGAAGCAGGACTTCGCGGCCGCCGAAGCCCTGAACATCTCGGCTTCCGGCCTTGGCAAGTGGCTTGGCGAACAGCACCAGGCCAAGCTGGTCAAGCTGCTTGAAGCCGCCGGAAAGGCCGATATCGCCAAGCTCGCCTCCGATCCGGCCAAGATCCGCGCCTGGTACGATGCGGAAACTGCTGCACGTATGGCCGCTTATGTCCATGGACTGGCGGG
>ERZ832522.33-NODE-33-length-146929-cov-9.974196_pt1 | contig 146929 bp, 138 predicted proteins | sample MGYA00519951_ERZ832522 | MGnify/ENA primary metagenome ERZ832522 (study PRJEB31850, sample SAMEA3708728) | human gut metagenome | biome: human gut; feature: human-associated habitat; material: faeces | place: China | collected 2014 ... | reverse complement strand
CATGTGATCGTACCGTCGGCACCGATGGTGGTGAAAAACGACCCGACGTTGATGTGCGAAGTGCGTTGTTTTGGGAGACTGAATACTTTGAAAGCTCCGAAACCGCGGACTGCGTAATTCAAGTTCGGCGGGCCGAACCGCCTGCCGCCTGCGGAAAACTCGTTTATGAAAACGCATTCTTCAGGCTGTTTGAAAGCGGCGAAGGCTTTTTGCAGCAAACGCTTGACAGAGCCGCGCTTGAGCGCGGGGAAAAGCGCGCAATGCTTGCTTCCCGCTTCGGCGGCGCGTTGAGCGAAAGCGCACTTGATGTTAATGCGCTCAACATTGATAACGCGCTTAATATCGAAGTTTTTCTTCCGAAGGCTTTTCCGCCGGAGCAGGAGTGCATGCAGCAGATTTGGCAGAGCATCAACCTGCCCTTCCAGCTGCTGCAAAGAGGCATTTTTACCCTGCATTCCGCAGCGGTTCAAACCCGATTCGGGGCAATACTTTTTTGCGGGCGTTCCGGAATCGGAAAATCCACGCAGGCGAATCTTTGGAAGGAGTATGAAAACGCTTTGATTCTCAACGGGGATCGATGCGCTGTCGGCTTTGTTGACGGCGCGGCAAATGCTTTCGGACTGCCGTTTTGCGGCACAAGCGGCATTTGCTTAAACTTTTCTCTGCCGATTGCCGCAATTGTTTCGCTCGGACAAGCTCCGGAAAACAGAATCACCCGCCTTTCGGGTATTCGCGCTTTGAGGGCAATTATGAGCAATATTGTCGGGCTCTACGGCGGAGCGATGCGCGAAAGCCATGCGGAACTCTTTTTCCGCGCGGCAGAGTGCATTCCCATTTTTGAGCTGAACTGCACGGCGGACTCCCGCGCGGTTCGGCTGCTGAAAGAAACACTGGAAGGAGGTGAATGAAGTGAAATATGCGGAGTATGTGAACAGGCTTTTTGCAAAGAGCGCAAAAAGGGGCATTCCGCTTTCCGGAACGTTTGAGCTTACGGCGCGCTGTAATCTCCGCTGCCGCATGTGCTATATCCATCGCGAAGAAAATGACGGCGAAATCAAAACGGACGAATTTTCCTCGGAGGAATGGCTGAACATTGCAAAGGAAGCGCAGCAATGCGGCATGTTGTTTTTGCTGCTGACCGGAGGCGAGCCTTTTATTCGGCCCGATTTTGAAGAAATCTATCGCCGATGCCGTGAACTCGGCATTATCGTTTCGATAAACACAAACGGAACGATGCTCGGCGAAAAACAGGTCGAATTACTCCGAAAGCTCCCGCCGCAGAGGGTGAATATCACGCTTTACGGAGCATCCGAAGCAACCTATGAAAAACTTTGCCGCAGCGGCAGTGCTTTTGAAAGAGCCTACCGTGCGGTTGCAATGCTCACGGAAGCGGGTGTTCCCGTCAAGATCAACTATTCTGTAACACCGTACAATATTGGAGATCTTGACGCTGTTGAACGCTTTGCAAATGAGCGTAATCTGCCGCTCCAAGCGGCAACGTATATGTTCCCGCCCGTCCGTGCGGATGAGAACTCCGAAATTTTTCCCTGTAAAATCGGCGAATGCGAAACCTGCGAAAGGTTCACGCCGGAGGAATCCGCTGCCGCAAGGTGGGCGCACGAGCTGCGAACGCTTGACCCGGCGATTATTGAAAAACGTGCGGAAGCTGTTGCACTCAACAAGGATATTCCGCCTGCCGAAACGGAGTGCGGCGATATTCCGACGGAGCGTATACGCTGTCGTGCGGGAGCTGCGGCGTTTTGGATCACATACAACGGGCAGCTTCGCCCCTGCGGAATGATGTGCGAACCGTCCGCTTCGCTGAACGAACGCGGATTTTCCGCCGCATGGAACGACATTCGGGCAATGCGCGAAAACATCATGGTTCCGGCAAAATGCACCGCTTGCCGTTTTCGCAATATCTGTGAAGCTTGTCCCGCCGTTTGTTTTGCCGAAAACGGGCGATTCGATGCAGAACCGACCTTTATGTGCAAAAAAATGGACGCATATACACGACTTGCAGCAGAATATCACAAAAGAAGATAATTACGGAGGGAGCTTATGCAAATAAGCAAAAATTACGTTTTAAGAACAATCGCCGGAGACAACCTTTTGGTGCCGCTTGGGGGAAGCAGCACGGAAACAAAGGGAATGATTTTGCTTAATGAACTGTCGTTGTTTGTTTATGAGTCAATTCAAAAAGGACAAACGGAGGATGAAATCCTTTCGCACATTCTTGATGAATATGATGTTGAGATCCCTCAGGCAGCGGCTGATTTGGGCGAAATTATCTCCGAGTTCACGAAACTGGGCATAATTAAATGATTTAAACCGGGCTTTACCGCATCATTACGGTTTAAATTTGTTTAAGCAATCCATCAGTCTATTATTGAAAGGAAAATAATATGAGGGTAAATACGATAAAAAAAATCATCGCTGCAATTCTCGCCGCAGTGTTCTGCTTCGGCGTTCTGCCGTCACGGAGCTTTTTCAACACTCTTTCCGCCGTTGTTAAGGCTGCGAACGCGGATTCGCTAAACGAGGCATATGCGGACGGCACTTCGCTGATGCCTATCGGCCCGGCATTCACGGTTGACACGCTGCTCAGCTGGGAACCGACAAACGATCCGGATTCCGACTACTCAAGATCCGTTGTTCCCCTTGCAGACAGATACACGGGATTCACGGTCAACGACTATGCAAACCCCGATGCTAAACTCATGGTTTGCTCCCTTGCAAACTCCAAACACGATGCAACAAACGCACAGGGACAGGAAAGCTTTTCAAGCTATGCCTTTAACTACTGGCAGTACGCAACCTCCTTTGTGTACTGGTCCGGTTCAAAACGGGGGCAAGTCGTTGTGCCGACAGGTGAATTCACCGATGCGGCGCACACAAACGGCGTTCCCGTCATGGGCACGATTTTCTTCGACTGGGGCGGCAATTCCTCCGTTGTGGAGAACTTTGTTCGCAATTACAGAAGCGTTGCGGACAAGCTGATTGAAGTTATGGAATATTACGGCTTCGACGGTTATTTCTTCAATGAAGAAACCGGTGTTGACTACACAACCGCCGGTAATCTCAGAAGCATGATAGCATATATGCGTCAGCAAAGGCCGAACATGCTTATCGGCTGGTACGATTCAATCACCGACAGCGGCAATCTCAGCTATCAGGATGCCGTTAACGGCAGCAACAGCGGCTGGGTTTCCGCAGGCGTTAACGAGTTCTTTATGAACTACAATTGGACGACTCAAGATGTCAACACGACCGTTTCCACCATGCAGGGTCTCGGCAAAAGCCAATACGAGGCCTTTGCGGGGCTTGATGTTCAGCAGAACTGCATGAACACAAATTTCAGCTCAAATTATCTGCTCAACAACAGCAACAAATTGAAGCTCTCTCTTGCTCTTTACTGCCCGAACTCCACAATGGGGCTTTCCGGTGACGGTGCGGATTTCCACGAGGTTGAACGTCAATTCTATGTCAACGGCGGCGACCCCAGAAGCACTTCCTCAAGCGGCTGGGCGGGCATGTCAAGGTTCTTTGCCGACCACACGACGATCATTTCCGCGCCGTTTGTAACCAACTTCAACTCCGGCCACGGAAAGGCTTTCTATATTGACGGCGTCAAATCCCGCGATGCGGAATGGAGCTATCAGTCCGTTCAGGATGTTATGCCCACATGGACATGGATAATCGATTCCAACGGACAAAAGCTCAGCGGCGCATACGACTTTGAAGACGCATACAACGGCGGTTCTTCAATCAAATTCTACGGTTCGCTGACGGCAAACAAGCCCAATAATATCATGCTTTACAGCACGAATCTTGACATCAACGGCAGCACAAATATTGCCGTGACCGCCAAGAACGACAGGGGGCTGATGAAACTTGTTGCCTATTACGGCGACAGCAGCACTTCAAGCTATGCGAATTGCCAAAAAGCAACTTTTGCCCTTGACGCAAGCAGCGGCGGCTGGACAACAAGCAATGTTTCCCTCGCTTCCCTCAGCGGCAAAAAACTCTATGCGATCGGCTTTGAAATCGGCGGCACAAGCAATGTTTCCGACTATCAGGTCAACATCGGCAGGCTTGCCGTCACCGATTCCGAAGCGGCGGCTGCAAGCGCAAGCAATGCAAGGCTTGAAGAAATCATTTATCTCGACGCATACACCGCCGAAGCGCGCATCAAGTGGAACGGCAATAACGCCTCCACCTACGAGATTTACAGGCTCAATGCGGACGGCACAAGAACACTTATAATGGAAACGCCCAACACCGCGTATTATATTCCGAACCTTGTCCGCAACGATGACCAGGCAGATGTTACCGTTGAGGTCGTTCCCGTAAACGCAAACGGTGTTCGCGGCGAAAGCTCCCGCTTCACAATCGATTGGCCCTATGAAAACGGCGATACCGAAAAGCTGAGCGATGTTACCGTTCCCGTAAACATCTGCCCCTTGGCCGAAGTCACCGGCTATTCCGCTCAGAATGACGGCGAACCCGCATGGAAGGCCATTGACGGAACGAGCGAAAACGGTTCCAAATGGTGCGCCACGAATAAGCAGAGCGGCTGGATGACGATAAAACTCGACCAACCGCGAACCATCAAACGAATTCGAATTGAACACGCCCAATACGGCGGCGAGGCCCAGAACATGAACACAATTGCTTTTTCCGTTCAGTACAAAAGCGGAAACAATTGGGTAACGGTATACAGCACAAACAACAACAGTTCGGCTGTCACCGATGAACTGATCACACCCGTCACCGCACAGGAATGGAGACTCGATATCTCCAACAGCGGCTCGTCCGCATGGGGCGCTATCCGTATTTACGAATGGCAGATGTTTGAAACGACCGAACGCAACCGCACGGACATTGTGCTCATGAAGTTCGCTTCCGCAAAGAACAACAAGGGCGCAAGCGACACGTTCAGTCTCACCCATGCTCCGACGGGCAGCACGGTTCGTCTCTATCTGCGTGACGCAAACGGGAACTACACGCAGATTGCTTCCAAAGAAGCTCAGAGCAGCACAGTCAGCTTCACCGGTCTTGATTACGGCAGCGATGCAGGACGCGTGTTCTACACGGTTCAGGAAGGCAAGCAGGAAGAGAGTATCAAGCTCAGCACCGCCTTTGATGCAGAACCCGGCGCGGTAAAATACAGCATTAACGTTGTTCAGCCCGCAAACGGCAGTGTTTCGGCTTCCGCAACCTCCGCAACTGCGGGTACGACCGTAAAACTTACCGCGACCCCTGCGGAAGGCTATACCCTCGATTACTTTACGCTTGACGGCGCGAGGATTAACGGCGATACTTTCATCATGCCCGCACGGAATGTTGATGTTTCCGCCGTGTTCACCGCAAATGCGTACAGCATTACCGTTGTTCAGCCCACAGGCGGCAAGGTTTCGGCTTCCAAGCTGTCCGCCTTTTTCGGGGAAACAGTTGATCTGACAGCCGTTCCCGATGAAGGGTACGAGCTCAGTCATTACGTTGTCAACGGTGCGGCGAACAACGGCAGCTCCTTCACGATGCCTGCACGTGACGTTATTGTTACCGCAGTGTTCAAAAAGGTCGCCGAACCCTCAGTCAACCTTGCGCTTAACGCCACCATCTATTATTTCAATAAGAAGTATCCGGATTATGCGAAGAACGGACCGCAGCACGCATTTGACGGAAAGATGAGTGATCCCGAAGCCGACAAGTGGCATGCCTCCGGCGTCAACGGTTGGGTTGCATTTGACATTCATACCCCCGTTGCAAATCCGATACTCAAGATATATCATGCCGGTTCCGCAGGTGAAAGTTCCAACCTGAACACTTCGTCATGGGATGTTTATATCCTTAACGAAAGGTATCTCACGGAAGAAGCGTACTTCAATATGGACAGATCCACGCAAAACCGAGTCTGCCAAATCGCATGGTTCTGGAAGAGGATTCATGTCACAACCGGCAATACCGCTGACATATCTGTCGACCATATTGATATGCCCGAGGCAAGGCGTTTGTTCAAAATCAACATGCGCAAAACGAATCAGACCGGGTATCCCTATCATCTCAATGTTTACGAAATTGAGATGTATGCCGGCAACTTATAAACCCTCCGAATTTGCCCGCTGCCCCTGCTTTTTACCGTAGGCAGCGGAACAAAAAGCGAAGTCTGAAGCCCGTTCCTGTTCAAAATGCAGGAGCGGGCTTCGGTGCTATTGACAGCGGCTCACGGATAAGTTATAATAGTAGCATCGATTTTTTACGGAGGGACAGACATTGAGTACCGATGACGACAACGGTAATCATGAGTGTCAGGGCGCGGTAACATACTGCTGCGTTTCAGCCGAGCATTGCTCCGGCGGGCATTTTCTGCCCGGTTTTTTCGTTATATATTCCGCATATGCTCAAATGCGTATCCGAAAGTTTTGCGTTCGGAGCGTTTTTTTGTTGCCCGCGTTCCCATCCCTGCAAATTCAACAAGGAGCAGTTTTGACCCAATGAACCACATTTCAATGATCGTTGCCATGATGATATGCATCATTCTTTCCGCATATTTTTCCGCAACGGAAACAGCTTTTTCATCTCTTAACCGCACAAGGCTGCGTACAATTGCGGAAAAAGGCAACCGCCGCGCCGCGCTTGCGCTGCATCTTTGCGATAAATATGACAAGCTTTTGTCCACCATTCTTATCGGAAACAATATTGTTAACATTCTTGTGGCGTCACTCGGCACTTTGCTTTTCGTTGAATTGTACGGAAACAAGGGCGCAACAATTTCAACCGTTGTTGTTACAATCGTTGTTTTGATTTTCGGCGAAATCAGCCCCAAGAGCCTTGCAAAAGAGAATCCTGAAAAATTCAGCATGTTTTCGGCTCCCATAATCAATCTTCTGATGATTGTTTTTACCCCGCTCACTCTGCTTTTCACCGGCCTTAAAAAGCTGCTTGCAAAGCTGCTCAAAACCGGCAGCGACAGGAAGATCACGCAGGAAGAGCTGCTGATGTTTGTTGACGAAGTTGAACAGGGCGGAAGCATCAACGAGAACGAGGGCTCCCTGCTCCGCAGCGCAATCGAGTTTAACGACGTGCAGGTTGAAGACATTTTGACCCATCGCGTTGATATCGAAGCGGTTGATGTTGATGAATCAAAAGACGAAATTGCAAAGATTTTTACCGAATCCGGACATTCGCGTCTGCCCGTTTACGAAGAAACGATAGATGACATCATCGGCATAGTTCACCATAAGGATTTTTACACGGACGGCGGCATTACGGAGCATTCCGTCCGCGAAATCATGACAAAACCGATATTCATCCCGCCGACGCTGAAAATAAGCAACCTCCTGAAGCTGCTGCAAAAGGAAAAAACTTATATGGCCGTTGTTACGGATGAATACGGCGGCACACTCGGCATCGTCACCATGGAGGATATCCTTGAGGAGCTTGTCGGCGAGATTTGGGACGAACACGATGAAATCGTTGAAAACGTGCGAAAACTCGGCGAAAACAATTATGACATCAACTGCGCAATGGATCTCGATGAATTTTTCGATATGTTTGATATCACGGATGAAACCGATTCATCGACTCTTAACGGCTGGGTTATGGAACATTTGGGAAGGATTCCCGATATCGGCGATAAATTCAGCGCGCACGGCCTTGAAATCACGATAAAGGCTGCGGACGGAAGGCGCGTTAATGAAATTAATGTTGTTCACACCCCCGCTCAACCCGAAAAGGACACGAAATAAAACGGGCCGGCGGTCAAATCAACATGAATTAAAATCGGAGGTAAAACCACAATGAAATATAAAAGGGTACTGTTAAAAGTCAGCGGCGAAGCACTTTCGGGCAAAACGCCGATTGATTTTGAAAAGACCACGGAAACCGCACTGCAAATTAAAGCGCTTCATGATGCGGGCTGTCTGCTCGGTGTTGTTGTCGGCGGCGGCAACATTTGGCGCGGACGCTCCGGCGGAACAATGGACCGAAGCCGCGCCGATAACATAGGCATGCTTGCAACCGCCATGAACGCACTTGCTCTTGAGCAGGCACTCATCGACCTTAACGTTCCCGTTCGCGTGCTTTCCGCTGTTTCAATGGATATGTTTATGGACAGTTATTCCGCACGCGAAGCAAACAGGTCCGTTGATGCCGGCACGGTTGTTATCTTTGCCTGCGGTTCGGGCGCGCCTTTCTTTTCCACGGATACGGCATCGGCACTCCGTGCTGCTCAGATTCACGCTGACGCACTGCTGCTTGCAAAAAATGTTGACGGAATATACACCGCCGACCCGAATGTCTGTGCGGAGGCAAAGCGTTATGCCCGCATCAGTTACGATGAAGTCATTACAAAAAACCTCAAGGCAACCGACTTAACGGCAATGAGTTTTTGCCGCGAATACAGCATTCCGATGGTGCTTTTCAAAATGCACTCCGCAGAAGCGCTTGTTGCCGCCGTTAACGGCGAAAATGCCGGCACGATAGTTGATGCGCAGCCGGGATTCGAACTTGTTTAAATTAAACGCTGCTTCGGCGGCAGTCGAACTCATAAGCAGCTTCAATCGGAGTTGCCCTTGCGCAGTCAATTTGCGAATTTTGCCGCAAAAATACAAAAAAACACCCCCGACTGCGGTTGACAACGCCGCGGCCTTAATATAAAATAATACAGTTAATTCATTCTTCAAGAGGAGGATTTACCATGGATATTATCGAAACCGCACAGGATAAAATGAACAAGACCATTGCAGTGCTCAACAGGGATCTCGGCTCCCTTCGTGCAGGCAGGGCAAACCCCAAGCTGCTTGACCGCATCATGGTGGACTATTACGGCACGCCCACTCCCATTAACCAAATGGGCACCGTCAGCTCACCCGAACCGCGTCTTCTTGTTATCTCACTGTGGGATGCTTCAATGATCTCAGCCGCGGAAAAAGCAATTCAAAAATCCGATCTCGGCATCAACCCGTCGAACGACGGCAAGCTCATTCGCCTTGTTTTCCCCGAACTTACCGAGGAACGCCGCAAAGAGCTTGTTAAAATCGTCCGCAAAAAAGCCGAGGAATCCAAAGTTGCTGTCCGTGCAATCCGCCGCGAAGCAAACGAAACCATCAAAAAAGACTGCAAGGACGGCACTATCACCGAGGATGACCAGAAGAGGCTTGAAGAAAAGGCTCAAAAGGCCACCGACAATGCCATTAAAGAAATTGACCGCATTGCAAACGAAAAAGAGAAGGAGCTTCTTGCCGTTTGATGAACATACTCGGTTATCCGCTTGATCGGGCCGCTGCAATTCTTGAGCGTGCGGGCTACCGCGTTGAAACGGTCGAGGCACGTTCACGCAAGGGCGTTGAAGGCGACTCCAAACGTGTTGTGCGCTGCCTTCCCCTGCCCGGTCGCAGCATTCCGACAGTTCAGCTTGTGTTTTGTGAATTCAAAACAAACGTCGATTCCCTCCGTGCGGAGGATGCGGCGGACGCTGAATCAACCCATTGAGAATACGCGGCTGCTGCAGGTTCTCGGCTTGCAGCAGTCTTGTTATCGTATTTTTATGATACTGCCCGGGCGTGGTGCCTGTTCCGGCCTCTTTTATGTTTTATGAAGATTTATCCCAAATTCACAAATGAAGAACTTGCCGCACTTTCACTCGGCGGCGAACTGCCGCACCATGTCGGCATAATTATGGACGGCAACGGCCGTTGGGCAAAGAAACGCCTGCTTCCGCGCAGTGCGGGGCACCGTGCGGGAATGGAATCCCTGCACCAAATCGTCCGCACAACGCATTCCCTCGGAATCGAGGCTCTCACGGTCTATGCATTTTCAACCGAAAACTGGGCTCGCCCCGCAGCCGAAATCGATGCATTGTTCAAGCTCCTCTCCGAATATTTTTATAAAGAAATCGATGAGCTGAACCTGAACGGCGTCCGGATACGCACCCTCGGCGAACTTTCGGCATTTAAACCCGGACTCCGTTCCCTCATGGAGGATGCCGTTGAAAGAACAAAGCATAACACCGGCCTCTGTTTCAATATCGCCGTTAACTACGGCAGCCGTGACGAAATCGTTCATGCTGTCCGCCGCATTGCAGCGGAGGGCATTGCACCCGATGCCGTTACCGAGCAAACAATAGCAGACAGGCTTTATACGTCAGGACTGCCCGAACTTGATCTCATCATCCGCACCGCCGGTGAGGAGCGTTTGTCCAACTTTTTGCTTTGGCAGGCCGCATATGCCGAGTTTGTTTTTTCAAAAACGCTGTGGCCCGATTTCACTCCCGAGGTTTACTTTGGTTGCCTGCGCGAGTTTTTGAATCGAACCCGACGCTTTGGCCGTGTGCTTTGATTTTGCGGAAGTTTTGTTCAGGTTTGCGCCGTTTTGCGGCTCCTTTCAGCGCAGCCGCAGAATAATTTTGATTTAAGGATTTTGTTTTATGAAAGATTTGCCTGTTCGCACTTTAATTGCCGTTCTGTTAATCGGTCTGCTCTGCCTCGTTGCTTGGTTCGGGGGCTGGGTTCAGGCGGCTGTTCTCGGACTTTTCACAGTTGCAGCTGTCTATGAAATGTTCACGATCTTTGTCAAAAGAGGAATTCGCCCCGCCGTGCTTCCGCAAATTCTGCTCGGCGGCTCAATGTTCGCCGTAATGTATAAATTCGGCGCAAGATTCATTCTTCCGCTGGCGGCTGCCGCATTTGTTGCAATCATGGTTGAAAGAATCCTTAACGCGCGGCGCACAAATGAAGATCTTATCGCTTCGCTTGCGCTGCTTGTCTACCCCGTGTCTCTGCTTGCCTGCTTCGGACTTGTCGGGTTCGGCCGAAACGATATTTCGCGTGCAGCATTCCTTTGCATTTTTGCCGGTCCCTGCATGGCGGACAACACCGCATACATGGTCGGTTCACTGTTCGGCAAGCACAAACTCTGTCCCTATATCAGCCCTAATAAAACTGTTGAGGGCGCAGTAAGCGGCGTTGTCGGCGGTGCTCTCGGCGGCGTTATTGTCTATTTTGCTCAAAAACTCTGGGGACTTGACGTTTCTCTCGTTACTCTTATTGCAGTATGCTTCATCGCGGGCATCGTTGGGCAGTTCGGAGATCTGCTTGCATCCACATTCAAACGCTGGGCAGGTGTTAAAGATTACAGCAATCTTTTCCCCGGTCACGGCGGCGTGATGGACAGATTGGACAGCGCAATGGTCGCTGCACCAATCGTTGCGGTCGCATTTGCATTTTTCATTTAATATGCATCAAGCGAATGCCGAACAGTCGGTCTGCTGATTGCCGCAGCCCGCTTCAAAGGCGGCATGTCCGCTCCGTTGTTGTTTACGGATTTTTCCATTGGGCTCAGCTGCGGATTCGGCAGCTCGCAGAAAAAAATCTCGTTGTACGGAGGATCAACAAATGAAAAAAATCGCCGTTTTCGGTTCAACCGGTTCAATCGGAACACAAACTCTCTCCGTTGCGGGCTTTCACCCGGATGAATTCGAAGTTTATGCAATAGCTGCAAACAAAAACGCAGAGCAGGTGGTTCGCAGCGCAAATGAGTTTCACCCGAAGTTCATCGGCATGTATGACGAAGCCGCCGCACGCGAAGTTTCCGAACGCTGCCCCGGCATCACTGTTGTTTCGGGCGGCGAAGTAAACTCGCTTGCGGCTCTTTCCGAAGTTGACATTGTTGTAAACGGTGTCAGCGGCTTTGCAGGACTGTTCCCGCTGCTTTCCGCACTCCGTGCAGGAAAAACTGTTGCGCTTGCAAATAAAGAAAGCATCGTTTGCGGACATGTTGTTGTGAACCGCGCTCTCGCTGAATTCGGCGGGAGAATACTTCCGGTTGACAGCGAACAGAGTGCAATTTTTCAATGCCTTGCCGCAGGCCGCAAGGAGGATGTTCGTTCGCTTATTCTGACAGCATCCGGGGGTATGTTCCGCAACGCTTCGGCCGATGAGCTTGCCCGTGTAACGCCGCAAATGGCACTCCGTCACCCCACATGGAGCATGGGCGGAAAAATCACGATTGATTCATCCACGCTGTTCAACAAGGGACTTGAGCTTATGGAGGCCGGGTGGCTGTTTGATATTGAACCGAATCGAATCGAGATCCTTATTCACCCGCAGTCCGTTGTGCATTCGATGGTCGAATTTTGTGACGGTGCAGTGTTTGCGCAGATGAGCCCTCCCGATATGCGCCTTGCGATCCAGTATGCGCTCACCTACCCGCACCGCATCACATCTCAGCTTCCGCGCCTTGACCTTGCAGCTCTGCATTCGCTCACGTTCGAAAAACCCGACTGCAAACGATTCCCCGCAATTTCTCTTGCATATGAAGCTTTCCGCGACGGCAGCAGTCTGCCCATCGCCTACAATTCAGCCAACGAAACGGCCGTTGAGCTGTTCGTTCGCGGCTGCATCGGTTTTACCGACATTGCAAAATGTGTTGAATACTCAATGGAAAGAATTCCCCGTGAAAAAATCGGCTCCGTTGACGACATACTTTATCTTGATAAAGAAGCCCGCAGGTTGGCCTGTGAATGCTTCGGAAAGGAAACATTATGACAATTGTTTACATACTTCTTGCGATACTTATTCTTGAGCTGCTGATTTTCCTGCATGAGCTCGGTCATTTTACGGCGGGCAAACTGCTCGGTTTCCGCATACTCGGCTTTTCGCTCGGATTCGGTCCGGCTCTTTTAAAATTCAAAAAGGGCGAAACCGAATACTCTCTTCGTGCATTTCCCGTGGGTGGTTTGTGTCAGTTTGACGGTGAAGATGAAGAGGCCTTGGAGAACGACCCGCGCCGATTCAACGCTCAGCCCGTTTGGAAGCGTTTTATTGTTATTCTTGCCGGTCCGTTCATGAATATACTCACCGCCTTTCTTATCGCGTTCGTGTTCTATCTCTGCAAACCGATGCCGGTTTACGCTGTTGACCCTGTTACGCATTACGAGGTTCCGATCGTTGCTTCAGTTAAAGAAAACAGTCCCGCAGAAAAGGCCGGATTGAAAAACGGTGACGTCATCATTGCAATCAACGGTCAATATCCGACCGAAACGGCTGACACGGACATTTACTCCTCTGTTTCCGCACTTATCGGTGCCGCAGGCAATGATTTTGTTATGACTGTTGAGCGCAGCGGAGCGCAGCTGGATCTTGCCGTCGGCGACGCCTTCAACTCAACTGAAAACAGAACCGTTATCGGCATAACGATAAGCGGGCTTGTTGAGGACTACCGGCATTTGAACGTTCTTCAGGCGGCAGCAGGTTCCGGGGAATACCTCATTCTAATCGTGAAAGCAACAGCCCAGGGCATTGCGGGCATGTTCAAACACGGCATACACAGCGGAGATCTTTCCGGCGTTGTCGGAACGGTCGGAATCATGGTTGATGTTGCGCGGGAATCAATGATTAATCTTGTCAATATCGCTGTGATCCTTTCGCTCAGTCTCGGGTTGTTCAACCTTATTCCGTTCCCCGCACTCGACGGCGGAAGGCTGCTGTTCCTTTTGATAGAAGCAATTATTCACCGTCCGCTGAACCGCAAGGTCGAAGCAATCGTAAACGGTGTTGGACTCGCCCTGCTGTTCACACTTATGATAGTTGTTACAATCAGCGACGTTGTGGGACTTTTCAGATAGTGCGGATCGCAGTGCATTGTTCGTAAAGATTCAAAGAGGTCTGATATGAAACTTCTTATTCTTGTCGGCAGCGGTGCTGTCGGAAAGATGACCGTCGGGCAATCAATCATGAGAAAAACGGCGCTGCGCCTTTTCCACAACCATATGATGATTGAACCCGTCATTGAGATTTTCGGCGAGTATAACCACTCCGTTGTTGCAAAACTTCGAAGAACGATTTTTGAAGAGTTTTTGAAAACCGAACGTGAAGGGTTGATTTTTACCTATATGTGGGCTTTCGATTGTCCTGAGGACGGCGATTACATTCGTTCCGTTGCGGAGCTTTTTCGCTCACAAGGCGCAGAAATCTATTGTGCAGAGCTTGTTGCGACTCAATCCGTCAGGCTTGAACGAAACCGAACGGAAAACCGCTTGCGGCATAAGGCCTCCAAACGCGATTTGAATTTTTCTGAGGAAAGGCTGCGGCATGAAGACAGCAAGTACCGCTTGGTAAGCAATCCCGGAGAGATCCCGTTTGAGAACTATATTCGAATCGACACATCCGAACTCAGCGCGGATGAAACCGCGGAAAGGATAATCGACGCATTTTCAATTCCGCAAACCTGTCAAACCGACAAGGAATGATTCCCCGCTCGGCGCATTAAATTATATATGGCGAAACAAATATCGGCAGCCCCTTAGACAGGGAACTGCCGATGTTTTCAGTTGCTTATGTATATATAAATCACACCGATGCTTCGGCAGCAGTCGCTGCGGAACGCGCTGACCCGATTTCGGTAAACAGTTTTTTGAATGCCGTAACCCTGCTTTCTTTTTTAAAAATCACTGCATTCATCCCGTCCGCAACTGCGGTCACGGCATTTTTTGCGGTCAAAATCGGTATTTCCGGGAGTTCGCGACTGAAACACTCCGCAAGGCCGAATTGCAATGCGCCGCCTCCGATCAGCGTTATTCCCGTATCAAGAAGGTCGGCGGCGGCCTCCGGCTGCAAAGCCTTCACGGCATCCTTAACAAAGCGAATGAGTGCCGTTTGCCCTCTTTGTGCAGCCGCCCGCAGCTCCGCGCCGTTTGCGCGTACCGTTTGCGGCAAACCGTCGTCGGCCGAACGCCCCTCAATATCAAAGCTCAGTTTATTCAGGTTCTGTTTAATTATTTCCGCCATGCGCTCACCTATCAGCAGCCTGTGTTCATCGCGGAACCAATTTTGAATCGCCCTGTCCACAGCCGCGCTGCCCTCATTCGAAAACCCCTGCCAAAGCATTCCGCCGTTTGCGAATGCAGCACAGGTCATTGTTTCCGCTCCGATGTTCACAATCATATGTGCCCTGTCCGAAAACAAATCCGCATCAGTCCCTATTGCGCCCATCAAAAGCGGATCATGCACCTGAAGCGCACGAAATCCCGCAAGACGTGCCGCCTGTTTGAGAGCATTTTGCTTCACCGTGGGCAGCATATGCGGTATCGCTGCATGCAGCTCAATCGATGCCGTTGTACGCTTGCCGGTTTTTTCGCATGCAAGCCGACCGAGCAGCAGCGCAAGCATACGCGTGTTTGCCGCCGCACCATCGCGAACAGGCCGAATTACACCGCTGCGATGCAGAAGTGCTGCATTTCCCGCTGCGGCGACCGTGAGTTTTGCTCCCGCTTCAAGAGCGATTGCCGTTTCCTCCGCCGCAACTTGCCCCCGAGCAACACATTTAATGCATTTTGAACCTATATCCGCTGCAAAAACGGTTTTGAACATCTTTGAACGACCTCCGAAACAATTCCTTCTCGGCACGGGGAATGCATTCAGTCTTTGCACTCCCTGTCCCTATAAGAAATTATTCCCTTTTTTGCAAAGAATAACCCGTTCCGATTCAAAAATTTTCGGTTTTTTTGGCTTTTTACGGCAAAGCAAAGTGTTCCGCACCGCCGGTTTGCCGCACACGGCAGAAACCTTTCTCACTTACTCTATTCGATACGTTCGTAAAACCCGTGTGGTAATATACCTATTTTTTTAAGCATTTTGTACAGTACAGGAATCGGCATACCGATAACCGTGAAATAATTGCCCCGAATTTCGCGGACAAACATGCCGAACGGCCCCTGTATGCCGTAGGAACCCGCCTTGTCCAGCGGGTCGCCCGAATTCACATAATCCGTTATCTCGTCGGGAGACAGAGTTTCAAACGTGACCTCCGTAATGCTGCATTCAGTTTGAATTTCCGCTTTTTCCTGAATGCTGCACTGAGCGGCGGCGTTTTCATCAGGGATATCCGCAATCACGGACACTCCGGTGAAAACTCTGTGGGTTTTTCCGGAAAGCATTGAAAGAATGCGCACTGCATCCTCCGCATCTTTGGGCTTGCCGATAATCACGGGCTTTATCTCCCCCTCCTTTTGAAGAGCAACGACCGTGTCGGATCCGATAACCGCAAAATCCCGCCGCCCCGCCGCAAAAAGACGGTCAAACACGTCTTTCGCCTTGCGAAACGAAAGAGCACGAACAAAACTCTCCGGGTCATTTTCATCAATCGTTTCATCAGCATTGCTGACAATAATCTCATAGTCATATCCGCACATTGTCAGCAGCTCGCGCCTGCGCTGTGAGCCGCTTGCAAGAACAAGTTTCATAGTCATTTTCCTTACGTTGTATAAATTTCGGAATACTGTATACGCGGTTCGCACGTATTTGTCGCATTTTACATTTTATTGTCAAATCAGACTTTTTCAATACGTCTCGTTCTGCGTTTGCCTTCGGGCAGGGCTATAATACCAGTATTGCCGATGTATTTCAAGGGCTGCTTCCCCGTTTTAAAAAAAATTCAAAATTTTTTTCATTGAAGTGGTGAAAGGTGTTGATTTGTGGGGCGATTGATGATATAATCAGCACACATCCCACGATACGGGTAATGCATTACATAGTAAACGCCGAATCCGGCTTATTCTGCAATAAAGACCATGAATTCCGCGCTTTTTTGCAGAAATGCGGATTTTCGGTGTACTCAATCGAAATTAAGGCGGTGTCGATATGCTGTTGGGGCAATCCAGAAACAATTTGGACTCCAAGGGGCGAATTTTCGTCCCCGTTAAGTGGCGTCCCGACACCTCCGATCACGTTGTTGTTCTTATCGGATTGAATCCTGCCGATGTCAAAAAGGAAGAAAGATTCCTTCAGATTCTTCGGTACGAAAAGTTTGTTGAATTTGCAAAGGATCTAACCTCCTCGCGTCCCTCCGATTTATCCCTCATGCGTGCCAAGCGAAAGATCTTTTCAAGCGCGGAAGAGTGTACCCTTGACAAGCAGGGACGCATACTGATTCCGCAATGGCTTGCAAAGTATGCAAACCTTAAGGATGAGGTTCTGCTTTGCGGCGTTGAAGATCGCATTCTCGTTTGGAATCCCGATGATTTCGAGGCAGCGGAAGCCGACTACACGCTTAATGAGCTTTGCTCCGATGTTCAGAATTATTCCGATAAAACTCCCGGTAATTCTTCTGCGGCATCGCTCATATCATCCGCATTCGGAGGTTAATAAAAGATGCTCAATGATATAAACACAAGCTCTTATCACACCCCAATAATGCTTCCGCAGGTTCTGTCCCTGCTGCGTCCGGAACGCGGCGGAACATATGTTGACGGAACGCTCGGCGGCGGCGGTCACAGCCTCGGAATTTTGCGTTCACTCCCTGCCGGCGGCAGATTGTTCGGCATTGACCGCGACGGCGAAGCTATCGCCGAAGCCTCCGCAAGGCTTTCGGTTTTTCCGAATTTCACGGCTGTTCGCGGCAATTTTTTTCAACTTACCGAACTGCTCAATGCCCGCGGAGTCAACGGTGCGGACGGAATCCTGCTTGATCTCGGCGTCAGCTCGCATCAGCTCGACGATGCGGAGCGCGGATTTTCATACGGAAGCGAGGCGCGGCTCGATATGCGAATGGACAAATCCGCTCCGCTCAGCGCACATGATGTTGTAAACGGCTATGATACAGCTGCGTTGACACGAATCATACGCGACTACGGCGAGGAACGCTTTGCCTCACGCATTTCAAATGCGATCGGTGCGGCGCGTGCGGACAAGCCCATTGAAACAACAACCGAACTTGCCGAAATTATCAAAAATGCAATACCGGCGGCGGCAAGGCGCGACGGGCCGCATCCGGCAAGGCGAACGTTTCAGGCAATTCGAATTGAGGTCAACGGTGAGCTTGCGGGACTTGAACAAGCGGTGCGCGATGCAATCCGCTTTCTGAATCCGGGAGGAGTAATTGCTGTCATAACTTTTCACTCTCTTGAAGACCGAATCGTTAAGAACGTTTTCAAGAACCTTGCAAACCCCTGCACCTGCCCGCCTAATGCGCCCGTTTGCGTATGCGGACTTAAGCCCGAGGTTGCAATACTTACCAAAAAGCCGCTTGTTGCGGATGATACCGAATTGGATTTGAACTCAAGATCGCGCAGCGCAAAACTCCGCGCAGCGCAGAAACTCATAAATACGACGGGGGACGAATAAAATGGCAAAGGATTCAAGATTTAACGGCAGAACTGTTGAAGAAATGCGTGTCTATGCGCCAAACAACGGCTCATTGGCATACAAAAGCGATTATCTTTACGACACAAGGCTTGCAGCGGCTCAACCCAAGCGCAGGCAGGAAACTGCCGCGCCCGCAGAAACCCAGCCAAAGATTCGCCCGCAGAAAACGCGCATTCCGCTTTCCGTCACGCTGCGTGAACGCAAAGTCGGAATTAAGCTGACTGCTTTCCTTTTTGTTGCGTTGATCGCAATGTCCGCGCTTTTGGTAGTTCTCCGTTTTGAGCGCATTGCCGGAGTTCAGCGCGACATCAACGAAATCAATGCCGGCATAGCCGCCGCCCAGCGCGGGTTCGGAGAACTTGACATGGATCTCAGCTCCTCCATCGACCTTGAAGCGGCACGACTCGCTGCCGAAACCGCAGGCCTGCACCCGAGAAAATAGCGGCAAACGGCGGACGAAAACGCCTGCCGATAAAACGGAGTCCGCCGCGCGCACGCAAGCGGTGATCGGCAGAAAGCGAAATATATCCTTTGTTCATTTTCTGAGCCGACCGGCGTTTGTTATATATATTCGGAGGTAATTCTGCAATGAGCATCACAGCCGTTCCCCCCGGCAAAAAACATCGCAAAAAGAATAAAAAAGCACAAAAAGCCCTGAAACCGCAATGGTCAACATACAAGCGGATTGCATGGCTTTTGCCTGTTTTTGCTTTATTTTTTCTCTTCCTCCTTATTCGCATTTTCTGGCTTCAGGTTATTGACGCAAAAGAGCTTCAGCAAAAGGCATTAAGCCAGTGGACGCGCCCGACAACCGTTACGGCTGAACGCGGCATGATAATCGACTGCAACGGGCAGACACTTGCCAAAGACGGCCCCGTTTACAAAATTGTGATATGGCCGAATTCCATTTCCGAAAGCGACAGAGTTCGTGTTGCCACGGAACTCAGTCGTGTTCTCGACCTTAACTATGAAAAAGTTCTTGAACGAGTTTCAAGCAAAAAACTTCGTGAATTTATTCTCAAACGACAGGTGAGCAAAGAAGTCTGCGACGAAATCCGCAGTTTGCAGCTTGGCGGCGGTGTCGGAATTTCACCGGACACAAAGCGCTATTATCCGTTCGGCACTCTGCTTTCACAAACCATTGGGTTCACAAGCACGGACGGAACCGGGCAAAGCGGGCTTGAGCTGACATACAACAAGTATCTCACCGGCAAGGACGGCGAACGTATTGCCGAAACGGACAGCAGGGGAAACCAAATTGCCGACAGTATGATTCAGGAGTTTCCGCCCACGGACGGTTCAACACTGAAGCTTACCGTTGATGCAAACATTCAAAGTTACCTTGAAAACGCGCTTGCCGAAGCTGTTCAGGTCAACAATGCAAAAAATGCACAGGGAATCATCATGGATGTCAACACCGGTGCCATCGTTGCAATTTCAACAAAACCCGACTATGACCCAAACTCCCCTCCGAGGGACGACATGCAGATGCTTGCCGAGCTTTCCCGCAATCGCATTGTAACCGATGCATACGAACCCGGTTCAACTTTCAAAATCCTTACCCTTGCGGCAGCACTCGATTCCGGAAGTACTCATCTTGAGGACAGTTTCTACTGCAACGGCGGTTATATTGTAAACGGCGAACGCATCAAATGCTGGAAACATGCCGGCCACGGCTCCCAGAACCTGACCCGCGCCACGGAAAATTCCTGCAACTGCTGTTTCATGAAACTCGCCTTGACAATGGGTACCGAAAAGTTTTATGATTATCTTTATGCGTTCGGCCTTGGGCAAAGCACGGGCAGCGGACTTGTCGGTGAAAGCGAAGGCATCGTAACTCACCAGAAATACGTTACCCAAAACGATCTTGCACGCATCGGCTTCGGGCAAAGCATTGCCGTGACGCCGATTCAGCTTGCAAGCGCAGTCTGTGCCGCAATCAACGGAGGCGAACTGCACACACCCTATATCGTTGACGAAATCATATCGGCCTCCGGTGAAACGGTATTCAAGGCCGATACGTCCCCCGTTCGCAGGGTCATCAGCGCGGAAAGCTCCGCATACGTTCGTCAGATACTGCAAAGTGTTGTTGATAACGGAACGGGCAAAAACGCAAAGCTTGCAAACTACACCGTTGGCGGAAAAACGGGAACGGCGCAGAAATATGACGAATACGGCCGCGTATCCTCGGGAAATTATATCTGTTCATTCATCGGATTCGCTCCCGCGGACGAACCCCGTTATCTCTGCCTCATCCTTGTTGATGAGCCTCGGGTAAGTTCAATCTTCGGCAGCACGGTTGCCGCACCTTTCGTTCGCCGTGTGCTTGAAAATGTGTTGACGCTGAAGGAAGTTCCCGGATTAACCCCGGAAACAAGCTATCAGACGGTTCAGCTGCCCAACCTTGTCGGAATGTCCGCGGCTGACGCTTCCGCACTGCTTGCGCAGTACGGACTTGAGGGCATTTTCGAATGCGATGCGGTTGTAACAATGCAGGTTCCGGCAGCGGGCCAAAGCGTTGTTATCGGCTCGTCCGTTCTGCTGTACACCGGACTTGAGGGTGTGAACACCGCCGAACCGACCGCTGAGCCGTATTATGTTACCATGCCGAGTCTAATCGGGAAAACCGCGCTCCAGGCGCATGATGAGCTCAAACAGCTCGGGCTTACAATGATTGCCGACCCCGCCGATCCGTTCGGATATGTCATCGGACAAAGCATCTATGCGGGCACACAGGTTGAATTCGGCTCATCCGTAACGGTTTATTTCGGCTATTCGACTACAGGCGGTTAATTTCCGCAACAGGCAGACTTTTTGCTGCAAAATCAATACTTGCTTTATAACAGGAGAAAAGCAATGCTTATAAGTGAACTGACAAAAAATACCGACTGCCGCATAATCGGCAGCGACTGCGACATCAGCAGAATCGAATACGACTCAAGAAAACTCACCGGCGGTGAGCTGTTTTGCTGCATCCGCGGCACTTTCAAAGACGGGCACGAATTTGCCGAAAGCGCAGTTGCCCGCGGCGCAGCCGCGCTCCTTGTTGAACGGGAGCTTCCTCTTTCTGTGCCGCAAATTATTGTGAAAAACACACGTCATGCAATGGCCGAACTTGCAATTGAGTTTTACGGTCATCCGCTTGACGGAATCCCTGTCATCGGCATCACCGGCACGAACGGAAAAACGACAACAACATACATGATAAAAGCGATCGCCGAAAAGGCGGGCTATAAAGTCGGACTGATCGGCACGATTCGAAACCTTATCGGCGACAGAATCATCCCCACCGACCGCACCACACCGGAAAGCGTTGAGCTTCAGCGTGTGTTCAGGCTTATGCGCGACGAGGGTGTTCAGCTTATCGTGATGGAAGTCAGTTCGCACGCATTGGATCAGGACAGGGTTCACGGGATTGAGTATCTCATAGGCGGATTCACGAACCTTACGCAGGATCATCTTGATTATCACAAAACTTTTGAAAATTATCTTGCGGCAAAAAAAATTATGTTCACACACAGCAAATTTGCCGTTATGAATGCTGATGACAGCCACAGTGCGGAGCTGCTTCGCGGAATCAATATTCCAAGCATCACATACGGCATTCGCTGCGAAAAAGCCGATGTTCGCGCCGCCGACATTGAAATCTGTGCGCGCAACATCGAATTTGAAATGCTGACGCCGAACGGAAACAAGCAAATCAATGTTTCCATTCCCGGGCTTTTCAATGTTTTTAACGCAATGCTTGCAGCATCGGTCTGCATGAAACTCGGAATTGATTTGGACACCATCGCGGAAGGGCTGAAAAGCGTGAAGGGCGTTTCCGGCAGGATGGAATCCCTGCCTGCGGAAGGCTTTGATTTTTCCGTTATACTGGATTTTGCACACACACCGGACGGACTGTCCAACCTGCTCTCTGCCGTTCAGGGTTTTGCCAAAGGACGCGTCATTGCCGTGTTCGGCTGCGGAGGCGACAGGGATAATGCCAAACGTCCGATAATGGGTGCAACGGCGGCAAAACTTGCAGACTTCTGTGTTGTAACATCCGACAATCCGCGCACGGAAGACCCGACGCGCATCATCAACATGGTGCTTGAAGGTGTGCGCAGCGAAAAAACGGAGTACGTTGTTATTGAAAACCGCCGCGAGGCAATACGTTACGCACTGAATATTGCAAAGAAGGACGATGTGGTTGTTCTTGCAGGCAAGGGCCACGAGAACTATCAGGAAATCAACGGCATCAAGCATCCGTTCGATGAAAAAATAATCGTTGCCGAAATTCTTGAAGATATGCGCTGCGGGCGCAAATAATTCCGTATTCGGCACAGTTTTGCGCATCGGGCCGTTTCGGTTTCATGCAAAGAAAAAATATAAGAGGTTCGTATTATGCAAAAGATGATTTTCGCTTTCATAACCGCCGCAGCAGCGGTCATGCTCATTTCTCCCCTGTTCATTCCCATGCTCCGACGACTCAAGTACGGGCAGGTTGAACGTGCCGAGGGGCCGCATGCACATTCCGCAAAGGAAGGCACTCCGACAATGGGCGGCATTATGTTCATAATCGCGATCATTATTGCAGTTGCGGCATTCAGCATATACGGCATTGCATTCGATTTTTCGGTTCCTGCCGTGCTTATCATGCTTGCGTTCGGGCTTGTCGGCTTCCTTGACGACTTTATAAAAGTCAAGCGCAAGCGCAATCTCGGTCTCCGCGCATACCAAAAAATTATCGCACAGCTTCTTCTGTCCTTTGCGGCGGCGTACTATGCCTATAAAAGCAGTTTTATCGGCTCAACATTGTATGACCCGATTTTCGGCAGCATCGAACTCGGCGGATGGTACATTCCCTTTACGATGTTCATGATAATTGCCGTTGTCAACAGTGCAAACCTGACCGACGGCTTGGACGGTCTGCTTTCCGGCGTCTCGCTGATTTACAGCATTGCAATGGGTGTGCTTTTTCTCTATTTTGCAAAAGTTTTCGACGGCAGCTTCATTAACGAACCCCGTTTCGTTGCAAACCGCGACGGAATGCTTTGCATGAGCGTTTTTGCGTTTGCGGTCGCCGGCGGCTGCCTCGGCTTTTTGAAGAGCAACAGCTATCCCGCAAAAGTCTTTATGGGAGATACAGGCTCAATGGCACTGGGCGGCGCAATGTCCGCAATGGTCATTTACAGCCGTTCCCCGTTCCTCTTCCTGCTGATGGGCGTATGCATTGTTGCCTCCGCCGTGAGCGTTGTGCTGCAGGTCGGCTCGTTCAAACTGCGCCACGGCAAGCGCATTTTCAAAATGGCACCTCTTCATCACCATTTTGAGCTTTTGGGCTATCCCGAAACAAAAGTCGTTTCGGGATACATGATAGTGACCGCACTTGCCTGCGTTGCCGCACTCGCACTGTTCCTTTGATAGAGCAAACAAATAAAAGTCTGCTTTATTGTGCAGCATAACGCTGCATTTCAGAATGCCCACCATTGGTTCCTGCGGTTCGGGCGAACCGTTTTGAACACATAGCCGCCGTTCGGCGCCGAAAGTCGTGATTTTTGTTGGCACTTGGCACGACTGATAATGATATCGGGTTTTTAAGAAGGAGCATCGGCACACTTCTCAAAACCCCGCTGCTCCGAACGGCCGCATCTAAAAGACTGCACTGCCGCAGATACGAATTTGTTCCGCAGGCAGCTTAATTCACCGAATAAAACCTATAAACAACGAAAGGACGCGATTCGATATGAAAAAAACCGCACTGATCGTCGGAATGGCAAAAAGCGGCATTTCGAGCGCAAAACTGCTTTACAGAAACGGGTATAACGTTATCATTAACGATATGAAACCTGTCATTCCCGGGCTTGAGGAAGCCCTTTCCGGCATTGAATACACCGACAAACTCGGCGAAGCTCCCGAAACACTTTTGGACGGAGTGGACCTGATGATTATTTCCCCCGTTATTCCGATTTTCGCTCCATTTGTCCGCAAGGCACAGAGCCGCGGCATTGAAGTTATCGGCGAAATTGAACTCGGTTATCGTTATTGCAGCAGAGGAACGCATTTTGTGTGCATCGGCGGCACGAACGGAAAAACCACAACCACTGCGCTTACCGGCGAAATATTCAAAGCAAACGGCGAAGGCCAAACGTTTGTTCTCGGCAACATCGGCATTCCAATTACCGAACATGCATCCGAAACGCGCCCGGGCGACACCGTTGTTGCGGAAACCGCCGCTCTCCAGCTCGAAAGCATCCGTGACTTTCATGCCGATGCAGCCGGGCTTTTGAACATCACCGAGGATCATATCAATCGGTTCGGCTCGATGGAAGCGTACATTGCGGCCAAAATGCGCGTTTTTGAAAACCAGACCGAACAGGATTTTGCCGTTCTGAATGCGGATGATCCAATTGTTTCGGCCGCAGAAACAAAAGCAAAAAAGCTTTACTTTTCAAGGCTGCATGAGGTTCGGGACGGCGCCTTTGTCCGCAGCGGCATCATCATCTTCCGCATGAACGGAGTTGAAACGCAGCTTATTCCCGCAAACGAACTCGGCATCATCGGCGCACATAATCTTGAAAACGCGCTCTGTGCGGTTTGCCTTGCTATGTCCATGGGAGTAAAGCCGGATGTCGTCTGCAATGTTTTGAAATCATTCAAAGGTGTTGAGCATAGAATTGAATACACCCGCTGCCTGAACGGAATCACTTTTTACAACGATTCAAAAGGCACAAACCCCGAATCCACCGTTAAAGCCGTTGAAGCAATGACAAAGCCGACAGTGCTTATGCTCGGCGTCGGTAATTACGATAAGCAAAGTGATTATCGCCCCGTCTTCCGCGCCTTCAACGGAAGAGTTAAGGCTGTTGTTGTAAACGGTTCAAACACCGAAGCTATCATGCGTGCGGCTGAAGAGGAAGGGTTTAAAAACATCTACCCCTGTTCGGATGATTTCCGCGCACTGATACTGAAAGCAGCATCCCTTGCCGAACCCGGCGATGCAGTGCTGCTCTCCCCCGCCTGCGCAAGCTGGGGCATGTTCGACAATTTTGAACAGCGCGGTGACATATTTAAGGAAATAGTAAACTCACTCTGAGGCGGTTTTGATTCCCGCCCATCGGGCTTGAGTTTCCGCCGAAAAATGCCGCATTCTGCCCGAAACGGTCCCTCCCGTTTCGGAATAATCGATAAGAGAGGTTGAGATGGAAAGCAACGCAACACATATTCGTTCCACCGAAAGGCGCGGCGGCAGTTCTCCCGCCGCTGCACCCATGCCGACAATGCGCCCGCGCAGACACGGCATGGACTACTTGCTTTTTCTTACAGTTGCGGCAATCTGCGCATTCGGCGTTGTTATGCTGTTTTCCGCAAGCTATTATTATGCCCAGTCCTTTCAGGGCGACGGGTATTACTACGTAAAAAAGCAGCTGCTCTTCCTTGCAATCGGCATTCCCGTTATGTTCGGGCTTTCGTTCGTGGATTACAAATTCTACCGACGCTTTGCATGGATGGCATATCTGCTTATAATCCTGCTCCTTATTGCCGTTCTTCTTTTCGGCAAAAACCTGCAGGGCGGACAGCGTTGGCTTAAAATCGGTCCGCTGCAATTTCAGCCTTCCGAACTTGCAAAGTTCATAATCGTTATTTGCATGGCAAAATACATGACGGATCATCATGAGGATATGCCGTCGTTCGTTCGTGGGTTTTTGCCGATGGCTGCACTGCTTGTCGTTCCCGCCGTGTTGATTTATTTTCAGCCGAACGTTTCCATGCTCATAATCCTTTGCATTGTGTTTGCGATCATGCTTTTTATCGGAGGAGCAAGCCTTAGTCAGCTCGGCATTGCGGCACTTATCGGCGGAGCTGCTCTCGTTGTTCTTTTGTTTGCTGCGTCATATCGCGAAAGCAGATTTACTGCATGGCTTGATCCTTGGGGCAACAAAAGCGATGCCGGCTATCAGATCGTTCAATCGCTTTATGCATTCGGCAACGGCGGGTGGTTCGGTCAGGGGCTTGATGCAAGCCGTCAAAAGCTCCTGTTTTTGCCTTATCGTGAAAGTGACTTCATTCTTTCCATCATTGCCGAGGAACTCGGCTTTGTGACTGTTGCACTGTTAATTGCGGCCTACTGCTTTATTATCTACCGCGGCATTCGAATTGCGCTCTCCGTTCGCGACAGGTTCGCTTCACTTGTTGCGGCAGGGTTCTCTTCCATACTTGCCGTGCAGGTTGCGGTCAACGTTGCCGTTGTTACAAATTCAATACCCGCAACAGGGCAAACGCTCCCCTTCATCAGCTCCGGCGGTACCTCGCTTGTTATATTCCTTGCCGGCATCGGCGTACTGCTCAATATTTCACGCTATACGGAACCCCGAAAATCACGCGGAGAATCATATGGAAAACACAAAAAACAGAAACAGCGGCAGCAATAACGAACCTGAGTACGGCAGCAGGCATTCCCGCAACCGTTCTGCGGACGCTTCAGGCAATTCCGTACACGGTGCCCGCGGTGCGGCCGGAACACGTGCACGCAAGGTTCCGCACGGTGTTGAATCCGACGGGCTGGATACCCGCGCAGCGGCACCCGCACGCGGCATCAGCCACGAGGAAAAGCGGCGGAGACAAAACAGGCGTGACATTTTCAGTTCGCTCGGAATTCTTCTTCTTATCGCACTGCTTGGGTTTTGCGGCTATACAGCCTACCGTTTTACCTGCGTTGACTCGTTCATTGTTTCCGGAAGCGGGCAATACAGTGCCGAACAGATAATCGGCCTTGCAGGTTTGCAGACGGGCAGGCATATTCTTTCCTACAACACGGATGAAATATCAAAAAACGTATCAAGCATTCCGAATTTGATCTGCACCGGCGTGCGCAGGGTTTTTCCGAATAAAATCAGTATCAATGTTGCCGATCACAATGCTGCGGCGGCCATACCCGCAGCAAACGGAACATATACGCTTATCGATGCCGAAGGGCTTGTGCTTGCAATCGGCGCGGAAAGCAGCGGTGAGCTTATCCTGCTCCGCGGCATGGCGAATATCGGCTTTGTGCATAATACCGTGATAACCGAAAAGAACCATTGTCTCCGCACCGTCACGGCAATGAAGCTGCTTGCGGCAGTAAAAGAATGTGATTTTGCAGAAAGCGTTATTGCAATTGATGTGTCCAATGCAGCCTCGATAAAGCTTGAGCTTCAGCACGGCTACACTTTTGTTCTGGATGACTGGCGATATGCGGAAGGAAATATTAAAACCGCAGCAAAGGCTTACGCACGCCTTCTCCCCGTCTATCCGAGTGGGGGGACGGTCAACATATTTAAGGATTCAACCGTTGTTGACTTCACTCCGCGCAGTTCGGCCGCATCGGTCCCGCCTGAAACGGATGCACCGCAGCAGGTGACTGCTCCGCCGAATTCAACGGACGAGCCTTGATGAAACATCGCGTTAGATTTTATAAAACAAATTAGGTTATTCTATCTTTTTTACGCAAAGTCGCTGCCCGGGTGTTGCGCATAATATTGCATATATGCTATAATGAGCATATATATATGCACCGTCCGCACACATGCCGTTTTCGTTGAGAAAATGTGACCTACCCCGCCGAAAACTGTTTTTTGGCAGCGGATTCTGCATTTGGAGAGCTTGAATGAAACAGAGTGTTATAATCGACATCGGCAGCAGCAAAGTTCTTGCCATGGTTGTCTGCCCTGCGGCTGACGGCGCAATCATTGTTCAAAATGCCGAAGAACGTACCTACTCCGGGTATCGATTCGGTGAGCTTCCGAACGCGGCCGCACTGAGCGATACACTTGAAAGCATTGCCTCTGCACTCCGCAGCTCTCAGGGAATCCGCCTTCGCAGTGCCTGTGTCGGAGTTCCCGCACCATTCACAAAGACCCTGCTCAACTCCTGCCGACAGCCTGTTGAATCCAGATCGCACCGCGTCACGGAACCGGACATCGATCTTCTGCTTGAGCAGGCGGCGGATTTCACTCCGCCGGAAGGCTTTACGCTGATGCACAGCTCGCTGTTCAACTTTGAACTTGACGGCATGGCGGCGGAGCATTCGCCCGTCGGCAAGGCCGCAAAGGAAATTTCGGCGGATGCGGCGCATACCTTCGTTGACTCGGCTTTCGCCGCAGTCGTTTCGGATGCGCTTCGCTCAGCAGGCATTGCCGCCGATCCGTTTGTTTCATCGCAGTTGACAGGGGCATTGTTCACAATTCCCGAACCGGACCGCGAAAACGGTGCGATACTGATCGATTGCGGCGGTCAGCATTGTGATGTTTCACTCATATATGACAACGCTCTGCTTTGCTCCGAAAGCATCGGAATCGGCGGCGAACACTTCACGCGTGATATTGCATACGGGCTGCGCCTTCCGTTCGGCACGGCGGAAAGCATCAAACGCAGGTATGTATTCGGGCTTGATTACAGCAACTCCGTTGAACGCGTTATGATTCCCGGAGAGGGACTTGCAACGCTCAGCTGCGGCGCAATTCAATCCGTTATCGAAGCCCGCATAGTTCAGCTTGCGGATGAAATTCAAAGCATCATCAGCGGCATTGAACAAAACGCTCGGGTGCGCTTCCCCGTCTATCTCATCGGCGGCGGAATTGCGCTTATGCGCGGCGGCACGGAAAGGCTTTCCCGACTTCTCGGAAGGCGCGTATATGTTTCCATGCCGCGGACAAGCCTTATGAACACCGTTAACTACGCACCGGCATTTGCGCTTGCGCATTTCATGCTTTACGGCAGCGGTTCACTTGCTGTCGGCAACAGACGACTGGTGGATAATATAGTCGGCAACATCAGAGATTTTTTCGCTTACCGACAAAATGCATAGCAATTATGCAAAGATTGACACAGTATGCACCGATTGGTTTTTGAAAAGAGCAAACCGTTCGATGCATTCTCAAAGTTTAAATCAACCGAAGACAAAGGAGGTTTTATCAATAATGGCACTTGATCTTGAACTCGATAACGAACAGGGCAATATTGCCCAGCTTAAAGTCGTCGGCATCGGCGGCGCAGGCGGCAACGCAGTGAACCGTATGGTTGAATTTGGTCTTCGCGGGGTTGAATTTGTATCCATCAACACCGACAGACAGGCTCTATTCACCTCCAAGGCAGATATCAAGGTTCAGATAGGTGAAAAGGCAACCCAAGGTCTCGGCGCAGGTGCGGAACCTGCCGTCGGCAAGGCTGCAGCAGAAGAGAGTATCGATGAGATCAACGACGCAATTCGCGGCGCAGATCTTGTTTTCATCACCGCAGGTATGGGCGGCGGCACCGGCACCGGGGCAGCACCCATAGTTGCAAAAGCCGCCAAAGAACAGGGCATACTGACCGTTGGTGTTGTTACAAAGCCTTTCAGTTTCGAAGGCCGTTCCCGCATGAGGAACGCACTTCAGGGCATACGCGATTTGCGCGAGGTTGTTGACACGCTCATTATCATTCCCAACCAAAAACTGCTTTCCATTGTCGGCAACGCACCCATTAACGATGCGCTCCGCGTTGCGGACGACGTGCTCCGTCAGGGCGTTCAGGGAATCAGCGACCTTATCACCTGCCACACAATGATCAACAGCGACTTTGCGGATGTTCGCACCGTCCTTTCCGCAAAGGGCATGGCTCACATGGGTATCGGCACCGCAAGCGGCGAAGATCGCTGCACGGAAGCTACCCAGCAGGCAATCAAAAGTCCGCTGCTTGAAACAACCATTGACGGTGCAAAGGGCGTTCTCATCAACGTTGTGGGCGGACCCACTCTCGGCATGATGGAGGTTGATAATGCAACCAACCTCATAACCTCGGCTGTGGATGAAGAAGCACGCATCATTTTCGCAATGGGCATTGATGACGCAATGGGAGACGATGTTCGTGTTACCGTTATTGCAACAGGCTTTGAGTGGCCCGCAGAACTGGATAACGAACCCTCAAGGACGCGTCAAAATGCTGTAAATTCCGGCGTTCGTCCCGACCCCGACTCCCGCGACGGCAGAGGCATTCGTGTTGATACACGTCCCGCCGCTCCCGACCGTGAACAATATGATATCCGTGACGACCGCTTAAATACTCCGAACGCACAACGTGAATACGGTACTGCACCCATGCGTGACGAACCCGGCAGGCGCGACTACGTTGATCGCAGCTACAGCGACAGGCAGGAGCCCCATCGAAATCCCGCTGACTACAGCAGCGGCATTCGCGGCGGTTCAGGCTCGAACAGTGCAGAGTACGGCAGACCCGATTATGAGAGTCGCCCGGGATACGGCAACGCTCCTGCATATGACGACAACAGGGGCTACGGCAGCAGCCACGGCGATGAACCTCGCCCGGCAAGGCCCGCTGAGTCTTCCCGCCAAAGCACCCCCCGCGATAACCGCGACAAAAACAGCGGACTCGATTGGCCCTATTTTCTCCGTTCCAAGAAAAAGAACAACTGATTTAACAATCTGACAAAAAAGCCGAAAGCATCCGAACATGCAGACAGCATTCGGATGCTTTCAATTTCGTTATGCGGTTTTATTTACATCATCATTATTTGCACAAAGCAGCCGACATCAAAATTCGTTATTGACAATACGATGGGCTCGGTGCTATAATCATTTTAATCGGTGGTTCATCCGCCGAAATTTAAACAAAGGGGTATACCGGAGTGACCGTGATCGACTGAGTTTTTATGCAAAGCAAAACTTTTTTTGTTGCGCTTAAAAGTGTGCAAAAGAGTTTGCGCTGTGATTCGGTTGATAACATCCCGGTGGACTTCCGCATTTTTAACAGGATAAATGCAATGCAGACTTTGTGTTTCCCTGTATGAGCTTTATAGTTCTGCTCAGAAGCGGATGTGAATGATGTTTCACGTTCCGTTTTTTATTTTCATAAAATGTGTTTTATGTGCACCTTAACGAAACCCTCCGAACCGCCCGCAGACTTCGGCTTTCAGCGCATTTATAACCCGCAGGCTTGAACAACAAGGAGGTTCATATGTCCATAATTTCAGTACGCAATTTAACCTTCTGCTATGAAGGCAGTTTCGACAACATTTTTGAAAACGTAAATTTCACGATCGATACCGATTGGAGACTTGGTTTCATCGGACGAAACGGGCGCGGAAAAACGACTTTTCTGCGGCTGTTAACGGGCGATTATGCATACGAAGGAAGCATCACGGCAAGCGTTCATTTTGACTATTTTCCGTTTACCGTAACAAATGAATGTCTGACCGCTGCCGAAATTCTTCTGACTGTTTCCGGTATTGCTGAATACGACTTTTGGCGCGCCGAGCGGGAACTCGGACTTCTCGGTGTTGATGAAAGTGTGCTCCCCCGTCCGTTTGCAACGCTTTCCAACGGAGAAAAAACCAAACTGCTGCTTGCCGCACTCTTTCTCAAGGAAAACAATTTTCTGCTCATTGATGAACCGACGAATCATCTTGATCTTGACGGGAGACGACTCGTTGCGAAATATCTCAAGAGCAAACGAGGGTTCATTCTTGTGTCGCACGACAGGGCATTCCTTGATGAATGCATTGACCATGTGCTGTCAATTAATCGCAGCACGATAGAAGTCATTCACGGCAATTATTCATCATGGCAGCGTGAAAAAACTCGGCGTGACGATTATGAACGCAGTGAAAACTCCCGCTTGACCGCCGAAATTGCCAACCTGCGCAATGCAGCGGACAGAATTGCTTCATGGTCGGACAAAGTTGAAGCAACAAAAATCGGCGGCGGTCCGTGTGATCGCGGCGCAATCGGCGCAAAAGCCGCAAAGATGATGCGTCATGCAAAGGCACAGGAGAGCAGACTTGAACGCGAAATTGAAAAACGGGAGGCACTTATGCACGATGTTGAATATGACGAGCGGCTGAAGCTGCATCCCGAGCCGTATTTCAGGCAGAATCTGCTTTTATCAAAAGACCTTTCCATTTTTTACGGTGACAGATGCGTTGCAAACGGAATCAGTCTTACGCTCAACCGCGGGGACAGAATTGCGCTTGTCGGGCGCAACGGCTGCGGCAAATCCAGTTTGCTGAAGCTTTTAATCGGCCAACCAATTGCACATACGGGCACACTTGAAATCGGCAGCAGACTGACCGTGTCGTATGTGCCGCAGGATATGTCTTTTCTTTCCGGCAGCGCAGACGACTTTGCCGCAGAAAGCGAAATTGATATCACCCTGTTCAAAACGATTCTGAGAAAGCTTGATTTCAAGCGCACGCAGTTCACAAAAGATATGTCGGAATTTTCCATGGGACAAAAGAAAAAAGTCCTGCTTGCCCGCAGCCTTTGCCAAAGAGCCAACCTCTATATCTGGGATGAACCGCTGAACTACATTGACGTTATATCAAGACTTCAGATAGAAACGCTGATACTTGAATACAAGCCGACCATGCTGTTTGTTGAACATGACGAAGCTTTCGTCAACGATATTGCAACGAAAGTGTGCAGAATCAGTTTGAATCAATAACGCTGTTTGCCGCTGCATTCCGGCTGCTCCGTGTATTGCAGCAGGACAGTGAACACAAAAACGGGAGCATTGTCATACGGCAATGCTCCTGTTCGTTATTTTGGTTTAATTATGTGCGTTGATTCCTGTTTATACCGCGGAATTATTTGCCGCAGCAGCAACAGCAGGGATGATCAACGGAGGACATATGCTTGATGAGGTCAACAAGCTTGTTGGAATAACCCCATTCATTGTCGTACCAAGCAACGAGCTTTACGAAATGATCGTTGAGCATGATGCCGGCGGTTGCATCGAAGATGGAAGTTCTCTTATCGTGATAGAAATCGGAAGAGACAACAGCGTCCTCGGTGTATCCGATGATGCCGGCGAATTCGGGGCTTTCGCTTGCTGCTTTCATAACTGCCTTGATTTCATCGTAAGTTGCGGGCTTTTCGAGCACGCAGGTGAGGTCAACAACAGAAACGTCAATGGTGGGAACGCGCATGCTCATGCCGGTCAGCTTGCCGTTAAGAGCGGGGATGACCTTGCCGACTGCCTTTGCTGCACCGGTGCTGCTGGGGATGATGTTGTGTGCTGCCGCACGTCCGCCGCGCCAATCCTTGCGGGAAGAACCGTCAACGGTAAGCTGGGTTGCGGTGATTGAATGAACGGTGGTCATAAGACCCTCTTTGATGCCGAAATTATCGTTGATAACCTTTGCAAGAGGTGCAAGGCAGTTGGTTGTGCAGCTTGCATTGGAAACAACGTTCATGTCGGACTTGTATTCCTTGTTGTTTACACCCATAACGAACATGGGAGTTGCATCCTTTGCGGGTGCGGAGATGACGACCTTCTTTGCGCCGCCTACGAAATGCTGGCTTGCGAGTTCGGTGGTGGTGAACTTACCGGTGGATTCAACAACGTATTCTGCGCCGCATTCACCCCAGGGAATCTCCTTGGGATCCATGCAGTTATAAACGCTGATAGCTTCGCCGTTGACAACGAGCTTGCCGTTTTCAACCTTGATTTCTCCGTCAAACCTGCCGTGAACGGTGTCATACCTGAGCAGATAAGCCATGTATTCAAGGTCGATGAAGGGATCGTTGATGCCCATTACAGTAACGTCGGGATCCGCTGCTGCTGCGCGGAAAACGAGCCTGCCGATGCGGCCGAAGCCGTTGATGCCGATTTTGGTTGCCATGAGTGAAAAGCCTCCTCAAAAGATTATAAATGTTTGAATCGGAAGCCGGCGGCGAAAAAGAAGCCGGCCTTGACCTTATTATACCCCATTACGGGGAAAAAACAACTATATAATTCGGGATATTTTTTCCGAAAAAATAGAAAAAATTAATGCGCCGACAAGCCGAACCGCCTGCCGGCGGAAGGTGTCAGAAGTTCAGCTCCTCCGCAACGATATAGAGCGGACGCTGCTTAAGCTCATCGTACATGCGGTTCATGTATGCGCCCTGAATGCAGAGGAAGAGGAAAGTGAGTCCCTGAAGCAGAACAACGCCGTCAACTGCCCACAGCCATGCGGGGAATTTGACTCCGCAGCAGGCAAGCACGATGAGCGCGATAAGACCGAGACCCGCAATGATGCTTGTGAACACGCCGAAACCGCCGCAAAGCGTCAGCGGACGATCACTGAAACCAATGATTCCGTCCATTGCAAGGCGAATCATTTTTTTGAGCGTGTACTTGGTTTTTCCCGCAAAGCGTTCGTTGCGGACAAATTCAATTGGGACGGCGTCAAAGCCCATCCAGCCGCTCATGCCGCGCAGGAAGCGGTTATGTTCACGCATTTTGAGGAACACATCCGCAACTTTGCGGTCGATAAGACGAAAATCACCGGTATCAAGCGGAATTGCGGTTGCACTCATTGACTTCAGCAGGCGGTAATATGCAGCAGCCGTGAGCTTTTTGAAGATAGTCTCTCCCTGCCTCTTGAGGCGTTTGCCGTATGCTATATCAGCACCGTTTTCCCATGCTTTGACCATTTGCTCGATAACTTCGGGCGGATCCTGCAAGTCAACGTCAATGATTATCAACGCATCACCTTTGGCAGCATCCATGCCGCAGGTTACGGCAAGCTGATGCCCGAAATTCCTGCTGAAGGAACGCACCTTGACCTGTGGATTGTTCTTTGCGATATTGCGCAGAATCTTCATTGAACCGTCACGGCTGCCATCGTTTACATAAATGATTTCGTAAGGATAACCGATTTTTTTCATAACCGCATCCATACGGGAAAATGAGGTTTCAAGCACCTCTTCTTCGTTATAAACGGGTACAATAAGCGAAAGTGTTTTTTCCATAATTATTAACCGTTGCCCTTTATTCTTTGTTGTTGCAGCGCAAACCGCATTGCAATGATTCCGCAGCGGCGGATGCGCCGACATATTGCTGCCTCCGCAGACCGACCGTTCCGGCCGTGTCTTGGGAGATTATACAAATTATATCCTATTTCGCCGCAGATTTCAAGCAAAAAGGGAAAAATAAGTCCGTACGTTATATTCCGTCATCAATGCCCGGGCTGAACACCGACAGAAGCATCGAATTCAAGAGTAAAAGGTTTATCCGTCAGCACTGTATCTGTCAATACTGTTGCAAAAAGCAGATTCTCCCCCGGCTCAAGCTTCAGCATGAACGAGCCGTCTGCCGACTGCATACTGCCGGAAGCAATGAAGGCCTCGCTGCCGCCTTCCGTCGTGTCCGTGAAAATTATGTTCACAGCACAAAAAAGAGTTTCGGGGTAGCTGTTTATGACCATGCCGTCAACGAATGTGCCGTCGCCCTCCTCGAAAACGCGAAAGTTTACAAATCGGAGATATTGCTCAAAATGCTCCGCGTCGCGAATTTCTTTTCCAAGCGCATCATAATGCATTATGCCGCCCGTGAGCGCTGCATCGAAAGTCGATGCTGCATCAAAGGTTGATGCTGCATCGGCCGTCGGATATGTGCCCGCTGTCGGCTCGGCGCTGTCGACCCGGAATCCGTGAGGCGGCAATGTCACATCGGGCATAATGCTTGAGTTTTTGTCATTGCAGCCCGCTGCCGAGAGCACTAAAGCCGCAAGCAGTCCTGCGGACAGGCGCAGTGCAAAACGCATACACCCGTCCGCAATATCGTTCTTTATTTTGAAGTGTTCAAACACAGTTTTACGCATTCGCGGGAAGCTTCCGATGTTCACGGATAAGCTTTTGACGCAAATCGTACAGCCCGTCCGAATAATCGACTTTGTAAACTTGCGGGTTCATCAAACGCTTGCTTTCCTCCCAGAGGGTGTCAAGCTCCTGCTTTGCATATGCCTGAATCTGTTGAATCGTCGGACAGTTGTAAACCTGTTTTCCGTCTATGAAGATGGGCACAAGCAGCTCACGCATTGTGTAATCCGTAAGTGTCATGCGTTTATAAGTTTGTTCGGGGTGGTAAATCGTGAGCGGTTTTGTCGTGTCGAACTTTTCATCGCGCAAAGCGATAAGATCGGCAATCGCCATATGATCTTTGTCATACAGGCGATAAACGGTTTTAATGCCCGGGTTTGTGATCTTAACAGCATTTTCGGACAATTTGATTTTCGGATAAACGACGCCGTCAATAATTTCAGCAGACATTTTGTAAACGCCACCGAGTGCGGGCTTGTCGTTTGAAGTTATGAGCTTTGTTCCGACACCCCAAGTGTTTATGCATGCTCCCTGCATTTTCAGGCTGTTGATAAGCGTCTCGTCCAAGTCGCCCGAAACACAGATTTTTGCATTTTCAAACCCGGCTTCATCAAGCATTTTTCTTGCTTTTTTGGTAAGGTAAGCAAGATCGCCCGAGTCAAGACGAATACCCGCCGGCTCATAACCTCTGCTGCGAAGCTCGTTAAAAACTGTTATTGCATTAGGAACGCCGCTGCGCAGCGTGTCATATGTGTCAACAAGCAGCAGACAATTTCCCGGGAAAATATCCGCATAGGCGCGGAAAGCATCAAGCTCCGTCGGGAAGCTCATTACCCAGCTGTGTGCATGCGTGCCGAGGATGGGAATGTTGAAAAGCTGACCCGTGAGAACATTGCTTGTGCCGCAGCAGCCGCCGACAACGGCAGCACGTGCGCCGTAGTTTCCTGCATCCGGACCCTGTGCGCGGCGCAGACCGAATTCCATTACGGCATCACCCTTTGCGGCATAGCAGACGCGGCTTGCCTTTGTTGCGATAAGCGTTTGATGATTAACAAGGTTCAGCAACGCTGTTTCAACGAGCTGTGCCTCCATTATCGGTGCAATGACGCGAACGAGCGGTTCATACGGATAAACGAGGGTCCCCTCTTCCATTGCATAGATTTCACCCGTGAAATGCAGTCCGCGGAGTACGCTTAAAAACGATTCATCAAAAAGATTAAGCGAACGCAGGTAAGCAACATCGTTCTCCGAGAAATGCAGATCATTGATATATTCAACGATAGATTCCGTGCCCGCCATTACTGCATAGGAAGAATTTGCTTTTGTATCGCGAAAAAAAAGGTCAAAGACCGCTTTGTTGCCCGCCATGCCCTTTTTAAAATAGCCGTACATCATGGTCAGCTGATAAAGGTCCGTCATCATGGTCAGGTTGCGGCTGCTCATTATGCTCATTTGTGGTTGAATCCTTTCGGGGGTATTTATATGGTTAAAACTGTCGGAGATACACTGAATAATTCACTTTTCGGGAATCAATAAATCAGTTCTCGTCAGTGCTGTGTTTTTGATATTTTTTAAAAACATCATCAAGCGTTTTTTCGTCATCGATACCGACAAGGGTTTTTTCCTCCCCTTCGCCTGTTTCACGCAAAATTACGTATTCGAGTTCATCGCTGTCATCATCAACCGGAAGCAAAACATAGTAGTTTTCGCCGTTGTGTTCGATAATGTCCATAATATCAAACTCTATCTCATTTTCATCCTCATCGATAAGGATAATGCTGTTATAAAGCTGTTCTTCCAAACTCTGCTCTCCTGTGTTTGTATTTTACTCCGCGGCGACAAATTCCGCCTTATAATGCAGCAATATGCAGCGAGCAGCACAGAAAGCCGTTTAATCGGCACAATGCACTGCCGCTGCATATATCGTACGTTAAGTAAGCACTGTTCGGGCATCACACCCATAGCCGCGTGATTGCTGCCTGAATATGTTTTTGTTATGCCTTGCCGTTGCAGCCGAGAACGTCAACGATCTTATGACGAACCATCTCTTTGATGGCAGCGCGGGCGGGCTTGAGATACTGACGGGGATCGAAGTGAGAGGGGTACTCATCGAAGTATTTGCGGATGGTGCCGGTCATTGCAAGGCGGAGATCGCTGTCGATATTAATCTTGCAGACTGCCATGCTTGCCGCTTTGCGGAGCATATCCTCGGGGACACCGATTGCATCCGGCATGTTTCCGCCGTGTTCATTGATCATCTTGACAAATTCGGGAATGACCGAGCTTGCACCGTGCAGAACGATCGGGAAACCGGGAAGACGCTGCTCAACCTCTTCAAGGATATCGAACCGAAGCATGGGCTTTGTGCCGGGTTTGAATTTGTATGCGCCGTGGCTGGTGCCGATTGCGATTGCAAGGCTGTCAACACCGGTACGCTCAACAAATTCCTGAACCTGCGCGGGGTTGGTGTAGCTTGCATCCTCTGCGGAAACATTAACATCGTCCTCGACGCCCTCAAGCCTTCCGAGTTCACCCTCAACAACAACGCCGTGATCGTGTGCATATTCAACGACCTGACGGGTGAGTTTGATGTTGTCCTCGAAGGAATGATGTGAACCGTCAATCATAACGGAGGTGAAACCGCCGTCGATGCAGCTCTTGCAAAGCTCGAACGTGTCGCCGTGGTCAAGGTGTACGCAGATGGGCAGCTGAGTTTCAATTTCGGCTGCTTCAATAAGCTTCATGAGATATGTGTGGTTGGCATATTTCCTTGCGCCTGCGCTGACCTGAAGAATGAGCGGTGCGTTTTCTTCTTTTGCAGCTTCGGTAATTCCCTGGATGATCTCCATGTTGTTAACGTTGAATGCGCCGATGGCGTATCCGCCGTTATAGGCCTTTTTGAACATTTCGGTGCTGGTTACGAGTGGCATTCCGGAATCCTCCTAACGAATTTATTCATTGTAAGTTAAGCGCGAACAACTCCTGCGTATCAATCAGGACAATATCGTCCGCTGAACCTATTATATACCAGTGCCTGTATTAAATCAACCGCTTTTTTCCGCAAATTTGATTTATATTTTTTATACTTTTTTCAGTCTGTTTCGGTTTTTTCAATACTAACGGTGCGTAAACGCAGCAAACAGCTGTTGTCCGGCTTCAGGCAAGCACATTCGCCTTCGGCAATGCGGCACGGATTGCCGCAATGCCTTCCTGTGAAATACCCGTTCGCTGCAAATCCAGTTTTTCCAGTCCCGTCAATGTGCAAAGCACCTCAACCGCCGAATCATCAAGCGGATTGCCGGACAAATCGAGTTTTTTCAGATTCACATGTTCTTCAAGAGCCGAAACATCCGTTATTGCATTGTTGTGCAGCGAAACATCCGTCAGGTTGACGAGCTCCGCAAGAGAGGAAATATCCTCAATCGAATTCATTCCCGCATACAGAACGGACAGTTTTTTCATGCCCGCCAAAGCGGAAATATCCGAAATGCTGTTATTGTATATCCACAGCCGTTCCATATTCTCAAGGCTGCGCAGCTCGGAAATATCGCTCAGCACATTATCGTGCAGATTCAGCCTGCGCAATTCGTGAAGCTCCGAAAGCGGTGAAACATCCGAAATGCTGTTATCATGCAGATACAGTTCACGCAGCTCAACGAGTTTTGAAAGCGGGCGCAGGTCGCTTATGCTGTTGCTCCGCAAACCAAGCTTTTGAAGCTTTGTAAGCTCCGAAAGCGGCTGAAGGTCATGAATCTCGTTTTCATGCGCAAGTAGTTTAGTCATATTCTTGAGCGGCGTCAGCGGATAAAGGTTGGAGATATTGTTCTTGTCAATATCCAACTCCAGCAGCTCCGTCAGTTCGCTCAGGTGTGATATGTCAGAAATATTGTTCGTATCGAGGTTCAGTTTTCGCAATGCGGTAAGCTTTTCAATCGGAGATAAATCGTAAATCATGTTTTCGGAAAGATCCAGCACACGAAGATAACCGAATTTTGTTAAATCGTCAATATACATCAGTCCGCACCGCCGCAGATGCAGCTCCGCAATGCTGCTTCTGTCCGATACGCATATCGAGCCATATTTATATTTAAAGGCACGCGCGAAGTTTTCGTTATTAAATTGTAATTCTGTCTCAAACGGATTCGGTTCGTCTGCGGGCAGCGGCAAAGGCGTCTGTACAGGAGGAATATAATCGCCTGACAAAACCTGTGTGGGGTTCGGCACAGGGGAATCGGTTTGCTCGGCAGATCGCTCGGGTTTTACGGGAGCAAGGCTCTCGCCGCCGCTGCATCCGAGAATTGCGGTCGCTACGATACATATAAGCAGCGCAAAAGCAGCCGGTTTACGAAGTGCAGTCAAAACAGCAGGACCGGGGGTGCGAACCCCATTGTTCCGTGAACAATGCTGCAATGCCGATTCTGCTTTTTTATCGTCAGTTTCGTTGTTTGATTTAGATTTATACGTATTTTTTCTGTTAATCATATTCGTCCCGAACTCATGTTGTTTGTTCCCGCCGCATTCGACGCACTTTCGCAATGCCCGTTTTCGCATCAACCAATTACAGCCGTCCTGTCAAGGATCCTCGTGCCAAAGGGGAGCAGCCTTGTCGGTCGCTCCCCATGCCAAATCATCGTGCGGAATACGGCATTATCCACCGGACTTTTGCTGTGCAAAAGCTGTCAAGGGTGCAAATGCCGTTTGACACTCGGAGATATTCCGGATAATTCGTGTTTTTGTGTGTAACCGCTTGCAGTTGCGGCTCGGTTCACAAAAAACAGCCTTTAGGCAGAGTTTCCGTCGGACGGAGTTTTCTCAGAGGACACCGATTGCCATACGCATTATGGTCAATGCATCCGAAACGGAAACACCGGGGTTGCCGTCAACATCCGCAAGCTGAATCTGCTGCTCGGTAAGCTGCATCGTGCCCATCGCATACCGCATTGCAGCCAATGCATCCGAAATGGTCACGTTGCCGTCCATATCAACATCGCCGGGAGCGTACTGTGCGCCGATATAACCGGGAATGCTGATATTATCAACCCAGCCGCAGTCGCTTCCGCTGTTGACGCTGCTGTCCTTAGAATACACCCATTCGAAGGTGTAGGAACCGGTTGTCTGAGCGGTGTATGTAACCGTTGTCCAGTCACGGTCGCCGGAGATATTCGTGTTGTCCGTATTGTTGACTCTGAATTTGAGTTTGTCGTAATTGCTTTCGCTGCTGACGCGCCAATCAAAGCTCATTGTTTCGCCTGCGTTCATGTTGACGGTAACGCTGAACCCTGCGGAAGAACCGCCGACGCCTGCATTTGTGCTTACAACGCTTGCGCCGCCGACGCTGTTCACAACATCAACCGCCCAAGGATGGCTGCTGTTGTTTGTGAAATTCAGCGTGCCGTTCTGCACGTTTGCCGCCTCGTCAAAGCTCGGAAGCCCTGCAATCGTCACTTGCGCGGAGGCCGTGTAGTAACGATCGTTGAGCAAATCGTGTGCTCTTGCCGTTATGGTTGCCGTGCCCTGAGCAACGCCGGTGACGGCTGCATAACGCTTATTGCCGCGAACTGCTGCAACAGCGGGGTTTGAAGAAGTCCACTCTACCTCGAAATTGTTTGCATTCTCGGGTGTGCGGAGTGCAGACAGGCGAATTTCGCCGCCGACATAAGCCTGTGCGGAAACGGGGTCAATGCTGAGCGCCGTGAGCGCAACGGGTTCGGGGGGGATTGCATTCAGAGTTACGCCGAAATACTTAAGGCCGTTGTCCGCACCCTGCGGCGGGAAGTAAATGCCGTCAACGGGTTTTACGGTTATTGCACCGCCGCCGCTGATGGAGCAGCTGTTTCCCGTGAAAACAACCGGTGAAAGCAGGTTGTAGAGATTCTGAACATCGTGATAATCCGCGGGGTTGTATCCCTCCTGCATCCTGAAACCGTAAATGCCGTCGTATGCATCCGGCGCATTTGCGGTCATTGCAACGCGGAAATTGCCGACAAATTCGGAAGCCGTCTGGCCCGTGACCTCTTTGAACGCAGTCGCAAAAGATTTTCCTGCGGCAAGCTTTTGCAGAAGCGCACGGAAAGTCTGGTTGCCGTATTGCGTGTAGATATACTGAGCAAAGAACGATACCTGAGCATAAAGCGCAAGCCTGTCGTCCGTTTCGATCCAGTTGCTCCAATCGTACATTGAGAAGCCGTTGTGCAGGCTCCATGCGGAAACATACTCGTGTTCTGCGGGCGGAGTGAGCCAATCATTATTGGTTTTGAAGCTGTAGTTCATCCAGCTCTGCACCCTGCGGGAAATGCTGCTGCCGGGATAGCAGATCTCCTCGGAAGCCGCGCTCATGCATTCGTTTATCCACGTGTCGGAACCGCCGGCGGAGTAGTTGATAAGGTGCTGATATTCGTGCACCATTGTGCCGTAGGTATCTGCAACGTCGATGATGACTTCACCCTCGGTATTAACATAGTAAACACCGGGATATGTATCGATATTAAGACAGGGCATTCCGTTTGAAGCAAGATCCGATGCAGTGAAGAAGCCTGCAACATAGCCGTTGCCGGGAGTCCAGCCGTCGTCAATGTTGTAATACAGAATGTTCAGCCTGCCGTCGCCCTGGCTTCCGTTTGCGTGATCGCCGAATGAAGACTGCATCAATGCAAACTTCGAATCGAACTCATCCGCACAAATCTGGGCAAAGCTCTCGTCGATTTCATCAAGGGGATAGACGTTTGCCGCCGTTGATGTGGGAGTCCAGATATAGCAATGCTCGCCCTTTGCAAGCACTTCAAACTCAACATTTGAGTTGGGCAGTGGGCAATAGCTTGAATAGAGGCTGAAAACATGTGTGTCGCCGACATTGAAGGAAAGGGATTCCGTGCCGATGCTTCCGATGTTGCTGCGGGAATCAACACCGGCTTTTTTGTCCGCTTCGGCAAGCTCGGAATCGATATCGACAACATAACCCTTGTCGGAAACGGGAAGGCTGCCGCGGTTTGCACCGGCTGCGCCGACCCCGACCTCGGTTTCGATAAGGCCGCTCATGTTCCCCGTGGACATATCGCCGTAAGGGTTTGTGCTCGGGTTGTAAATAACGACATAGTCGCCGCTGTAGCCATCGCTGCCGTCGGTGTCGATTTCAACATCGCCGGTGTTGATGAGGTTTGGGGTTACCTGGGTTTTTGCAGCAGCGGAAGACGGCAGGACTGCCGCAAGCGTCGTTACCGCAAGGCACAGGCTCAGCATGATGCTGATGATTTTCTTCATAACGTTTCCTCCTGAAGTTTTTGCAGAGGTGTATCGGCAAACGATCCGCTCGATGCGGGTTTGTCCGAACCACTGCACATATATAATAACACATCCGCCGCATTCATCAAAGATAAATCGGGGCGAATGTGTCAATATATTATTCCCTTGTGTTATTGAATCTAAATCCTGCCTTTTCGCTCATGCGTCTGCTTGATTCTCGATTCAATGCCCATATCTGTCGGAACATAGTAAACATGTCCTTCAACTGAAGGCGGCATGTATTTTTGCTCCACTTCATGATTCGGGTAATCATGAGGATATTTATACCCCGCGCCGTGCCCAAGCTGTTTTGCGCCCTTGTATGACGTATCCCTGAGATGAATCGGAACGGGTTCGTCAATCGTCTTCTCCGCTTCGGCAAATGCACCGTCAACAGCAAGAACTATGGAATTGGATTTCGGACTTTCGCAAAGGAAAACTATCGCCTGTGCAATGCTGAGCCTTGCCTCCGGCATTCCGATGAGTTCAAGTGACTGCGCCGCCGCAACAGCCTGCTGCATTGCGGTCGGGTTCGCCATGCCGACATCTTCGGAAGCATGCGCAATGATCCTGCGGCAGATAATCCGCGGGTCAAGCCCCGCATAGATAAGCCTTGCAAACCACGCAAGTGCGGCATTGCTGTCCCCGCCTCGGAGGGATTTGCAAAATGCGGAGAGCATATCATACAACTGCTGCTCATCGCATTTAATGACTTTTTGCTGAATTGATTCAGCCGCAATTTCAGCCGTGATATGTATCACTCCGTTTGCAGACGGTTCGGTTGTTCGCACCGCAAGCTCAAGCGCATTCAGTGCGCAGCGCACATCTCCGTTTGCAATGCGGGCAATATGCATCATTGCCGCTTCATCAACCGATGTTTTGTACATACCGAGCCCTTTTTCCGCGTTATTAAGAGCAGCCGTCATCGCTTGCATAACATCTTTTTCCGATAAAGGATAAAATTGGAACAGTCTGCATCGGCTGACTATTGCGCCCGTCATGGAAATCATCGGGTTTTCGGTGGTTGAGCCGATGAATTTAATCGTGCCGCTTTCAAGCGCGGGCAGAACGGAGTCGGACTGTGCCTTGCTCCATCTGTGGCATTCATCCAAGAGCAGGAAAGTTTCCTTTCCGTAAAGGCGCAGATTATTTTCGGCCTCGGCAATGACCTCGCGAACCTCTTTAACTCCGGACGTCACGGCATTAAGCTTTACAAAGTTCGAACGCGTTGTGTTTGCGATTATTGAAGCAAGCGTTGTTTTTCCGCAGCCGGGCGGACCCCAAAATATGCTGCTTTGAAGTGCATCGATTTTTATGGCGCGCCGAAGAAGGCAGCCCTCGCCCACAATATGCCTTTGTCCTATGAATTCATCCAACGTTTGCGGGCGCATTCTGTCCGCAAGCGGAGCGGATTTTGAAACATTGTTTGAAAAAAGGTCCTGCATAGCTCCGTTTGAATCCGTTTTCGAAATTGCTGTATTCGCTTGATTTTACTGTAATGCCACGCAATCCGCCGCCGGTTGCCGGCGACGGACTGCATTCGAAAGAAGGTGCAATGAAGCACACGATTTATTTATCGGTATCCTCAAAGCTCATTTCCATAAGGCGTGCGGGCAAATGTTCGAACATGTATGCCATGGGTTCACGTTCGTGAATGGTGCGCACGGCTTCCGCAAACAGCGGCGCGGCGGAAACAACTTTGATTTTCTTTGAATTTTTAAGCACATCGGTGTTGTCAACGGTATCGGTTGTGACAAGCATCTTGATGGGGCTTTCTTCAATGCGCTTAACAGCGTCCTCCTTGACGATCGCATGGGAAAGGAACGCATAAATTTCTTTCGCGCCCTTGTCCATAAGGCCGTATGCAACCTTGCAGAGGGTGTTGCCGCTGATTGTGAAATCATCAACGACCATGCAGGTTTTGCCTTTTACATCGCCGATAATCTCAAGTGCATTGGGGTTTTCGTCGTGGCCGATGCGAACCTTGTCGCCGATCGCAACATTGCAGCCGAGAATGTTTGCGTATGCCCTTGCGCGCTTTGCCGAACCCGCATCGGGAGAAACGACAACGAGATTTTCATTAACAATGCCGAGGTGCCGCGCATATTCGCAGAGCAATGCACTTGCATAAAGGTGATCGACGGGTTTCGAGAAGAAACCCTGAACCTGAGCCGCATGAAGGTCCATTGTAACAACCCTGTCGGCACCGCACATCTCGATGCAGTCCGCACAAACCCTTGCGCGGATGGAAACACGGGGTTCATCCTTTTTGTCGGCTTTTGCATAGCCGAAATAAGGAATTATTGCGGTTATTGAGTTTGCACTTGCACGCTTGAACGCATCTATCCAAAAAATAAGCTCGGTGAACGCATTGTTCGGATCCTTGCCGATGGATTGAACAATGTAAACATCCTTGTTGCGGATGGATTCATCGGCGCGGACGTAGATCCCGCCCTCGGAAAAAATATGGGTTGTGGATTTGCCGAGTTCAACGCCGAGATAATCACACATTTTCTGTGCAAACGGCCTGCTTGCGGAGCCGGCAAAAACAGTTATGATACCGTTGGTTGAGTTCATAATTCTAAGAAGCTCCCCCTCATCAAAATATTTTGCTATCGTAATTATAGCAGACAAGCCCCGTGCATTCAATGAGAGCAGCGAACAAAATGAAAGTATATTCGGGCAATATCGACTCGCCTTTTATTTTTTCGTGCCGCACAAAAGAATGCCCCGGACGGTTATAAGCCGTCCGGGGGCAGGGTTCATGCGTTCGGCTGAACGATTCAGTTTTGACTTTTTCCACCGCTTCCGCCGAACAGCTCCTCATCGATTGTGAAGCCGGGTTCGCCCTCGGCAACACTTCTGACAGCAGCATAATAGTCGTCCCAAACGATAAGATACTGTGTGTGTTCACTGTTCAAGAAGTATATTTTAAATCCGATTCCGCTTCCGCCCTCATAGTCGGGGGCGCCGGTGATTGCATTAAGCTTCTTAGTCACGTTCTGATACCCGTTCTCCGAAGAACGGTATTCGGGCAGATTTGCAAACACCTCATGCACCTGTTCAAGTGTGAGCATCGGCACATCCTCCGGAAGATCCCCAATGATTTGCAGTATCTGCTTTGTGTAGTTCCTCTCAGACCCAATGCCTTGAAAACTCAGCTCAATGTTTTTAAGCTTCTGCTTCTGCTCATCGTCGGCACGAGCCATACAGTATTCATACAGCGAGCCATATGCCTTTGACCAGACATTCGCGCTTTTCCAAACATCCAAATCACTGTAATCCGGAGCTTCCGTCGGAAGCTGAGCCTGTTCTGTCGGAGCGGCCGTACTCGGATTTTTGCCCGAAGTGCCGGTGCAACCCAAGACAAACACAACAGCACATACAAGCGCGATTATGAGGGTAAGAGTTTTCCTGTTCATGCCGTTGTCCTCCTTTTCGTTAAGAATGCTTATTCAACAAAGTCTATATAGCCGGCGTAAGGGATAATACTCGGGTTAAAAACCCCGATCGAACCGCAAACGATGATTATCCCCTCGGTAAATTCCGGATTGCAGGAATAGACGGTAATGTATTCTCCGCATCCGCCATCGTAATCGGGAGCTCCGGCGATCTCGTTATAACGCCTTATCAACTCCATTTCAAGTTCCCTCGAGCCGAGACCGTAGCCCTCCGCCCGAACCTCAAAGTAAATGCTTCTTGCCTGTTCAACCGTCAGTCTCGGAGTGTCCGACGGGAGCGGCTCCCATTATCGTCTCAATCTGCCTGATATAACCCTCTCTAAGCAGCTCTGACGTAGCCCCTTTATAACCCATTTCAAAGCTTTCGAGCTGCCGCCTCTGCTCATCGGAAGCATGCGCACAGCAGTACTCATAAAGTGACATTCCGTCACCGTAGCTCCTGTTCCTGATGGTGTTAATCACTTCATCGTTTGCGGCATCAACCTTTTCGGAATCGTCCTGTTCCTGCTCGTTCACAGCATCAACCCTTTCGGAAACATCCTGTTCCTGCTCGGAAACTTTGCTTCTGTCCGAAGTGACTGCATGAGCAACAATGCAGCCGAGAGCGAGCGCAACCGCACATGCAAGTGCGATGATGATGGTAAGAGTTTTCTTTTTCATAATAAATTCCTCCTTGAATCCGGGAGAAATGATTCTTTTTGTTCTCGCAACGGCAGAATTGCCGTTGCGAGAACAGGTTTCAGTCAGCCGTTTTAACGCAATGCTATGCAATCGGTTCAGTTATGTATTCCACGACTGTGTGCGTTGCAGCATCAAACACCGCTGCGAAGCCTATCGTTACTTGCAGATACCGTGTGTGTTCACCGTTCAAGTAGTATACTGTGAATCCGATTCCGCTTCCGCCTTCATAGTCCGGGGCGCCGGTAACTGCGCAAAGTCTTCTGTCAAGTTCACTGCGCCATTCCCACCAATCTTCAATTCCCATGTCGTTAACTTCGGCGCAGATTGCGCGTGCCTGTTCAACAGTGAGAATCGGAGTATCCGAGGGCAGCCTCCCCATAATTTGCAAGATCTTTTTCTTGTAATCATAATTGAATCCACCGAATTCACGTTCGATGTTTTCAATCATCCGCTTTTGCTCGTCATTTGCTTCTGCATAGAGCTTGCCGTAAACAGCCGAAGTGTCACTCTCAACAGCTTCCGAATTTTCGAATTCGGAAGTATCCTGCGAATCCCATGCCCAAGGAATCTGATAACAGGAATTCGGATCGTTCTCGTCAGTCCAGTAGTAGTAATACTCGGACGCATCCCGGTTCTGTTCAAAAGGATCAACATCGTTCAAAGCAACATCGGCTGCATTCCTTCCGCTGAGCGTCAGTGCCTGCACGGCAAAGCAGCCCAAGGCAAGCACAACTGCGCATGTAAGCGCAAGGATGAGGGTGAGAGTTTTCTTTTTCATAATTAAACCTCCATTATTATAATATAATCAAATTAACAGCGTTAATGCGATTATCTCAGTTAATCGAATGATGCAGAATGTATTCCGCAACATTCTTGTTCTTATCGTAGATCTTTATAAAGTATCTACGGCCTGCTTCAAGGTTCATAGTGAAATTCGGATTTCCGACAGAAACAGATTCTCTCAGTTTGTTTCCGTAAGTGTCGTAAATCACTATATCCGCATCATAGCTTGACGGTGTCAACGATGTTGTGAATGTATATGTTCCGGTCTCCGCAGGTGAAAACGCAAAGCAATCCACATCTCCGCTGAAATCAAACCGTCCTCTCGTAAAAGCACCTCTTGTCGTTGCGCTTTTAGTTAACGTATCTCCCGCCTTGTCTTTAAACAACACAGGAGTGTACAACGCACTGCCTCTTCCATCTCCATGCGCATAATCGATTATTGGCGATTTCTTTATCAGATAATAGCGCACACCGTCATCATACCACCCTTCCCTTGCCGCAGTTGCAATATTGCTGTCAGTAATAACAGCATGAGTGTCCAACGACAAATTGGTTACATTAGTTTTTCCGGGTTTATGCGACCATGTTCCGTCGCTGTGCCGCATATAGAAATGATAGTCGCGTTCAATACCGATGGTCAAGGCTATCTTTCTGTACCCGGCGGGAACGGATGCAGTTTGTGTTGTTCGCGTTATCGTCCAATCATTCCCGTCAGCATTGCGGAGTGCTGCAAAGTCACCGTACATTTTCTGTTCAAGATAATTCAATATGGCATCCGATGTGGCGTTCGGTTGATAAAGCATTCGATGAATTTCGTATGCTAAATCAATGTTCGCCTGATTATCTCGAATAAACTCCCCGGGCTGCTGTTTATATGGGTTGGAGCCAGTTCCAACTGTTGCATGAACATGCATTGCATATCCGTAGCAATTCATGTTGTATTGCAGCTTGTCACGATACTTTGCCGTCATTGCATAAGTTGAATACATGCGATCTATGCTGATCGGACTTGCAGTGTACGTTATGTGCAGCTCCGGCTTGTGCGGAGATTCAGCATCGGAACTGTAAAAGGTCGTCCATTGGGATGTTCCGCTTTCGGTATTGTCTTTTACAACAAAGCCGTAGTTTGAGCGCGCTCCGCTGACCCAATCACGAACGATTGACGTTACGCCCATTTTGAACCAGTTCCCGCTGTCGGCAGCTGCAACGGTGGAAACATCGGTTGTTGAGTTTCCGGGTTTTGTGTTCCAAGTTATGTTTTTTGAAGACCAGCTTGAAGTAACCCGGTATGCGCGTGTCTGCGGAGTTGAACCGCCCTGTTTTTCCATTCGCAAATATGCATTTGTGACAGTGCCGCCGACAGTTGACGGAATGGTAAAACGGATATAAGTTCGGCTGATGTTGTATGAGCTGCTTCTGCCTGTTCGCAAATACTGATCAACATAATAATTTGTGTCAGAGTTTTTGCTTGAAACGAAGGCATCCTGTGTCTTATCCTTACCGGTTACCATTACCGAAGGATCAATCAATACAGGGAAAACCCGTTCGGAATCAGAGATGAAGCTTTGCGGAACGGAGAAAGAGATTATTGTTCCATCCCGTACCGGCGACAACGTGAAACTCATTTCATCGGTGTATGCCCCCGCAGAATCAACAGCAAAGAGCTTTTCGAGTTCGAACACGCATTCTCCGAAACTGTCGCTGAAGCGAACTGAACCGTCCTCAGCTTGCAGAATTTCGCAATCGGATTCAACAAAGAAGCTGTATGTCAGCGGAGCATCGGCACATTTCATGATGATATACTCCTTCAGGCAATCGCTGTTTGCTGCATACACGAAATCCGCATTTTTGAACAGATTTGGATAAGCAACGGTGTTTTTGCCGTGCAAACTGTAACCTCCGATGGTTTTGTGCTGATACTGTGCATCTTTCACTGCAATAACATTATTCGCGTTAATCGGAATAAATGAAACGAAGTGCCCGTCATAGTCCGCCGACACCGAGGAAGTTTCCCCGTCGGCGAAAAAGAAGCGTACATCGTTTGCAGCGTTGGCAAACCTGTAGTTCAAACTGTTTCTTGTGAAGTTTGTATTGACAATCGAATTGTCAATCTCGGTCATTTCTCCGCCTGCGTTACGGTAGAATTTATCTTCCGAATAGATGACGCATTCATAAGTGCCGTCATCCCGCAGGAAGGTGCTTGAGTCGGTGCTCCTGAGTTCTGTAAGTTCCCGCACAATACTCGGCTCTTCGGAATAACCGCTTGATTCAGCTGAAGCAAGCGACTGCAAAGCAAGCATCGGCTGACAAAGCAACAGAACCAAAAGGAACATCGCCAACAGTTTCTTCACACGCATTGTTCTCTTCTCCTTCCTTAAGTAATGGTATGGTGATAGTTTGCCCGATTGCTGTCGATTGAACCGTTCCCGGTCGAAATGCGTTTTGCAAGCCAAAACATTTATCGGGCGGAGATCGGAAACGGGGAAGTCTTTGTTGTCAGCACAGCCGGAATGCACAAAGACCCGAGGAACTGCGGCTTGGAGCTTTTGAAAATCGGATCGATCGCCCTCGTTTCGGCTCTCTTCCGCTCTTCGAGTCAAGCATACCATATATTGCCGGATAGTGCAAGTGTTTTTTTTATTTTTTTCTAAAAATTTTAACATTAATAATTTTCTCCCGAAATTCAAGCTGTTTACGCGGCATGTTACGGATTTGCAGCCGTTGCGAAAAAAACATCAATTAATATTTTTAATTGACGGATTTTTTCGCGCAGTGTTGATGTATGTCTGATATTTTATCACAAAAATTCCCGTCAATACTTACTCTGTATCGCCCGTTGACGGCAAAAGGTTCAATGCGTCATCAACCGATTCAACGTTTGTGTATGCCTGAGGGACATCGCCCACAATAACTGTTTCGCAAAGTGCGGCGGTATGGGACACGGCGATACGTTTTTCAAAAGAGGCAAGTATTATCCGAATGTTTGCAGTCAGTTTTAGATATGCCGAATATCTTGTTTGGTTGATTCCGGCAGGAGAAAATGCAGCGGAAAGTCCGGAATCGATTCTTCCCGCAGGAAAAATCCCGACGCTTATACGAGGGCCTTTTTCGGTAAACAATGAAATTCCGCTTGCCGTCCCGAGTGATACGCCGACAGAAGCATTTGAAAGCTCCCGAAGCCGAATTTGGGCGCAATCGGTTATTTGCGCCGCAAGCAGATTAATTTTCACGGCGTCAATAAAAAGAATGTCCGCACCGCTCTCGTTTCGCTGCACTTTTGCAAGTTCGGAAGGATCATGTTTCTCCGAATAGGCTCCCATGACTTCCAATACCGCAGAGTTCAGCAGTTCCGCTGCAAGCCGGGCTGCCTTTTCCTCTGCAAGAGCGCGCAGCGGCACGGAAAACGCCGAGTCAAACAGGATTGCGAACGCAATAAACAGCGCAGCCGCAGCACAGATCATACCCCGCAGGCCGAAATGCAGATTCGGTTTTTGTATCCTGCGGATATTGGTTGATTTTGTGCCGTGTGCTCTTCGGAAGCGGCGTTTTCCGTTTCTTTTCCTTACAACAGCATTGCTTTCGCCCCCCGTGCAGTCCGACATTGCATTCCCTCCTTTTTATCGTTTTCTTTTTAAAATATTCCGCACACGGCACGAGTGTTACCCGCAATGCGGGAGCAAACGCGGATAATTGCGGATATTTGCGGCAAAACTGCAAATATTTGATGTTCGGTTTGCCAAGCGGTGCACACTGTGGTATAATTTGAATGGGAAAATATGCGAAAGGTATTTTGAGATGGATAATTTCAAAAATGAACATAACAGCGCAGCGGACGGCGACACTCTCGTTTTTGAGAGTCCCGCTGCGGCGACAAATGCGAACGGAGAACCCGCCGACAGCGGGAATTCGGGTTTTTTCAAAAAAACCTTCGCTTCCGTGCGCAGTTTTTTTGCCAAACCGTTTTCAGACAAAAAAGGAGCAAACGAATCAATGCATTCAAAACCGAATAACAAAAATCATTCCCGTGCAAAACGCACTTCGCCGAACAAAGCGGATGCACCGCAGGGAGTTTTTGCGCCGCGCAAACGACCGCGTTCAACCTTGCTCGCCGTCGTGTTCACAGTCATAAAACTTGTTGTTGTTGCAGGAATACTTTGCGGTTTCATCGGACTCGGCCTTGTGCTCGGCATTGCAAAAGCATATATCGACACCACGCCGACGCTTGATATTTCCGCGCTCACGGAAAGCGACCGCACAAGCTACATCTATGACGGCAACGGAAATATGATAACGACCTTTGCCAGCATGGAATACCGCGATTGGGCAAATATCGACGAAATTCCCGACAATCTTAAAAATGCGCTTATTGCGGTTGAAGATGTTCGCTTTTATAAACACAGCGGCCTTGATTTCAAGCGGCTTTTTTCGGCTGTTATCAACACGCTGCGCAACACCAACACCCACGGCGGCTCAACAATCACCCAGCAGCTTATCAAAAACAAAGTACTTTCCAACGTTCAGAGTTATAAGCGCAAAATTCAGGAAGCATACCTTGCATATGAGCTTGAAAGCACCGTTTCAAAGGACAAAATACTTGAAGCCTATATGAACGATGTTTACCTCGGCGACTCCAACTACGGCTTTAAAACAGCCGCAAAAGACTATTTCGGCAAGGAACTCGATGAATTGACCATTCGCGAATGCGCAATGCTTGCGGGCATGGTTCAAAAGCCGAACGTTACCAATCCCCGTGCGAACACCTATAAACGGTTTTACAGCAGCGGACGCAACAAAATGGATATAACCAACGACAGGACGAATGTTGTTCTTAAAGCAATGTATGATGAGGGCTTCATAACGCGCGCCGAATACGACGCCGCACTTGTCGAACATGTCAACATCCTTGAAGTAAGCGCTCAAAAGCAGCTCTATGACATGGCATATTTTGTTGAATACGGTGTTTATGATGTTGTGACGCACATGCTTGAAGCGCGTGACCTTGCGGACACGCCTGCAAACCGTGCCGAAATCGAAAGGGAACTGCGCACCGGCGGATACCACATTTATTTGACAGTTAAGCCGGACATTCAGAACACCGTTCAGCAAACCATTACCGAATGGCAGAATTATCCCCGTCTGCGCAATTCGGCTGCATCTGAAATTACAGACCCCAATTCCGGCATCACAAGTGCGCAGCCGCAGGCGGCATCGGTCATTATCGATCAGCACACGGGCTATATCGTTGCCATGGTCGGCGGACGTGAAGAGCCGATTCAGAAACGGCAGCTCAACCGCGCTTACCAGAGCAGTATGCCTGTCGGTTCATCCATCAAGCCGCTTGCGGTTTACGGTCCCGCGCTCGACATGGGCGCAACGCCGGCAACATGCGTGCTGAATTCCGAGCTTGCAATCGACGGTTACGGCGGTGAAAGAGGATACCCGAAAATCGGTTCGCGTCGTTGGGAAGGACTGACTTCCGTTCGCCGAGGCATCACATCCTCGCTCAACATTGTTGCCGCAAGGATTCTGTTCGACATTGTGACCCCCGAACTCAGTGCAAAGTACCTTGAGCGGCTCGGTGTTGATCCTTCACGAATCAACGTTGACGGCCCCGGACTTGCGCTCGGCACCAGCGGAATCACTCCGCTTGAAATGGCGGCCGCATATGCCTGCATTTCCAACGGCGGCATGTATATGGAACCCATCTCCTTCACGACCGTTGTTGCCGAGGACGGCAGCATCGTTATCGATGCGCGCGACTATCAGAAGACGCGGCGCGTTTTTGAAGAATCCAGCGCATTTATGCTCACCGACATGATGAAGGACGTTGTTTCTTCCGGCACGGGCACAAGTGCAATCATACCCGGTATCACCGTTGCGGGCAAAACCGGCACAAATGATGATTACACAAGCGTCTATTTCGCCGGATTCACCGGTTACTATACCGCTTCCCTCTGGATCGGCCATGACAAGTATTCCGAAAAGCTTGCCTCCGGCTCGACCGGCGGCAACAGTGCCGCTCCGCTTTGGCAGGCTTTCATGAGCAAGGTGCATGACGGTTTCTCGGACCGTCCGCTCCTCGATGTTTCCCCGTCCGACATCGGATTGACCCAAGCCACGATCTGCCCGGTTTCGGGCAAGCTTGCCACCGAAGAATGTCTGCACGACACCAACAACCCTCCGCTTACCGACTGGTGCGCGGTTGAAAAAATGCCCACTGAATACTGTGATATGCACTGCACCGTTGTGTACTGCAAGGATTCCGAAATGCCGGCAGGGCAGCATTGCCCCGCCGAATCACGCTATGCAAAATGCATTGTGCTGATTCCTTCAACATCGCTTTATGCAAGACTGAGCAACGATAAACTCTATCAATACATGCCTAACGCGGTGCGCACGGATCTTACCGCAGACGAATTCATAAGCAACGCGGAACATCTTGAATGCTGCACGGTACACACCGGCGGCGGGACGGATATTCCGCTCGATGAGCTTATTGCGCGTTCAAACGAGCTTATTGCGACTGTGCGCCATTATCTTGACACCGTTCAGACACTGACAGAAACGGCGCGCCACATTCTCGAAGGCGGAATCACGCAGCTGCAAAATGCAATTGCACAATCCGATGCTGCGCTCATCAGTCAGTATATGAGCGAACTGAAGCGGAATTACGATGTGCTGAGCGCACTTTATCCGCCTCCGAATCAGCCCGCCGAACCCACGGATGAACCGACATTCCCCAACGGATAAATCGGAGTCGTGTGCTGCTTTGAAACTCCCTTCGGACGGCATTCTTAACAAAAGCGGAATCGACAGCATATTTATTTAGTAATCGCCGGACATGCCGAACGTGCATTTGCAGGCATTGTGTCTTAAGGCGCTGCATCCGGCGATTGCTCAATAAACAACAGGTTGGTAATTTATATGATTTATTTTGATAACAGTGCGACAACGCCGGTTTGCCCCGAGGCTGCAAACACGGCTCTTCGATACATGACCGAGCAGTTTTATAACCCGGCAGCTGCATACTCCCCCGCCGTTTCTGTCGAGCGGGATGTCAACGCTGCAAGAGCAAGGCTTGCATCCTACCTTAATGCGGAGCAATCCGAGCTTATTTTTACAAGCGGCGGAACGGAAAGCAACAATATTGCCCTCTCCGGGACACTTGCAATGCGCCGCGACAAATGCCGCATCATAACATCCGCAGTTGAGCATCCCTCCGTTTTTGAGCCTTTTGCCGCGCTTAAAGCGCAGGGATACGATGTTGTTGTTGTCGGCGTTGACAAAACCGGGTGTGTGCGCATGGATGAACTCTCCGCCGCCCTTACCGAATCAACGGGCTATGTGAGCATCATGCACGTCAACAACGAGGTCGGCGCCGTGAATGATATCAACGGCATATATCACCTCGTGCGCGAAAAAAGCCCCTCAGCGGTTTTCCATTGCGACGGTGTGCAGGCATACATCAAAATGCCCGCCGTGCAATGCGACATGTATTCCTTCAGCGGACATAAGCTTAACGCTCCTAAAGGCATAGGCGGGCTTTATGTGCGCCGCGGAACGCGCTTCAAAGGCGGACAAACGGGCGGAGGGCAGGAAAACAATCTTCGCTCCGGAACCACGAACGTGCCCTCAATCATGGCTCTTGACGTGTCCGCAAAACTTTGGACGGACAACCGCACCGAAAGGCTCGAAAATATGACCCGCGTCAAACACCGCCTTTACAGCAACTTGTCCCGAATCAAGGATATAAAGCTCAACGGACCCGAAATAAACGACAGTGTGCCGTATATTTTGAACATCAGCTTTCTCGGTGTGCGCGGTGAGGTTCTGCTGCATTCATTAATGGACAAAGGCCTGCTTGTTTCAACCGGCTCCGCCTGTGCGGCAAGGAACCGCGGCAAAAACCGCATTTTAACCGCAATGGGAATCACCGGCGACAGGCAGGACGGCGCAATCCGTTTCAGCTTCGGCGCCGGCAACACCGAGGCAGAAGCCGATGCGGCCGCTCAGATGATCGAGGACAACCTCTCCCTGCTTCGACGGTTCCGCAGGAGATAAAGCACAATCGAAAGTTTAACCCAAAAACGTTCCACTCGGAAGATAAACACGAAAGGTATTATAAAATGGAAAGAGTTATTCTTGTTCGCTACACCGAAATTCATCTTAAGGGGCTGAATCGTCCCTATTTTGAGCAGAAGCTCGTTGACAACATGCGTTCCGCCCTTCGCGGCATTCCCTCAAGAATCGACCGCGAACACGGCAGAATATATGTTATGGATATTCCGGATGTACAGTTTGACGAAGCAATCTCAAGGCTCACCCGCGTGTTCGGCATTCACTCCGTCAGTCCCGCGCTTGCCGTTGATAAGGATTGGCAGAGTGTATGCAGCACGGCATATATGCTTATGGACAAAGAGATTGAAAAAAATCCGAATTTCAGCTTCAAGGTTTTTGCCCGCCGTTCGGACAAGCACTATTTTATGAATTCGGACGGAATCAACCGCGAACTCGGGCATCTGATTCTCGAACGCTACCCATCCGTGCGTGTTGACATTCACAAACCCGAGGTTTCTCTTTCCGTTGAAATACGCGACAGAGCATACCTGTATTGCGAGGAGATTCCCTGCGCAAACGGAATGCCTGTCGGCACCGCAGGACGCGCAACGCTGCTCATTTCCGGCGGCATTGACAGCCCGGTCGCAGGTTATATGATGGCAAAACGCGGGCTTATACTGAGTGCGGTTCATTTTTACAGCTATCCCTACACAAGCGAGCGCGCCCGCGACAAAGTTGTTGACCTGACCCGCCTGCTTTCACGCTATGCAGGTCCGATCCGGCTGCACCTTGTTCCTTTCACGGATATCCAAATGACCATCTACGAGCAATGTCCGAGTAAAGAGACCACCGTCATCATGCGCCGGCTTATGATGAAGATTGCGCAGCGCATTGCCGAAAAGGAAGGCGCACGTGCACTCATCACGGGCGAAGCTCTCGGACAGGTTGCAAGTCAAACGCTTGAAAGCCTTTGCGTCACCAACGACGCCGTGACCATGCCTGTTTTCCGTCCGCTCATCGGTTTCGACAAGGATGATATTATGGATCTGTCAAGGAAAATCGGAACATACGAAACAAGCATCCTTCCCTATGAGGATTGCTGCACCGTGTTTGTTCCCAAGCATCCCGTGACAAAACCTGTGCTTGAGGATTTGCGCGCAAGCGAAGCAAAGGTTGATTTCTCCGAAATGATTGAGCATGCGATTTCGGACAGCGAGCTTATGATTATTAAGTAAACTGCACATAAAAGGGCAGGCTTATTCGGTCGTTGAGCTGCATCAGGCATATGTTCGGCGAGGCATTCGATATGAATCTCATCAAAAAAACACAATACGCTATCCGCCGCATTCCACGCATTGCGGCGGGATTCTTTGCAATGCTGACAGCGGCCGCTGCGGTTTTGCCTTGTTTTTCCTGTTCAACATATGCTCAATCGAAGCAAATCCGTTTCAACACGCAAACGGCACAACCGCAGATGCACAACGTAAGGGAGCGGTCGGGTCCATATTTCACGCTTTCAGCCGCCTCCGGTGCATCATCCGCTGTCGGTGTGAACGTTTTCTCCGCTGCATCGGTTCAGCCTACGGCCGATGTTCCCGAAAATCAGCCTTCGGAAAGTAAAACGCCATATGTCGGGTTTGAAGAGCATGTGAGAACATCGGGCTGCTATGTTGTATGCCCTGTTTTCGTTTGCAGAAACTCCGCCCTTGTGAACGCTGCCGTGAAAACAGCCTTCGTGGAATATGCGCGTGAGCAGCCTGCTGACAGGTACATAACTTACGATGTTATGTACAATGATAACGACCTGCTTTCAATCAAAATGTGCGTTTATGTTCCCTTCGAACAACTCAATGCGGATTATGATGTTCCGACCGTTAACGGATATGCGGTTTTTGAAACAAGACCGATAAACATAGATATCTTATCGGGACGGATTCTTTCCGTTGACGATTGTTTCGGTGTTGCGTTCAGCGATGATTTTGCGGCAGATTTCGGTAAAAAAGCATACGAAACCGCAGTTTCGAATTTTGGTGATACTGTCATTTGTCTGCCTGAACCGATTTATTCGGATCGCATGTTCATGTTCTACGACTGTGGAATTTTGCTCTGCTATCGAAAATATGAACTTATCGCCGATCCGACAATCGAACCGACGATTTATATCCCGTCAGAATGGTTCATCGAGCAGGGCGCAAGGTCCGATTCACCCATCGGAAGGCTTTTGTTCGATGAAACAGGCAGGCAGCCCTCGCCGAGTGACGGCTATGAATTTGCTGATTAATGTCTGAAATACTCCGAATGACTTATTTTCGTGAGATTTAAATTTGCCGATTTTTCTGCATGGTTCCGTCCGATGATTATTCAAACTCGGCATCATGCTTTCTGAAAAACTCATATTGACAGCGAACACTCGGAATATCCTGCCATGCGCAAACTCCCACCGGGAATGAATCAAAATCATAAATCTTTGCGTTTCGGGCGGAAAGCATAATCGCGGAATGAGTCGCAATTATAAACTGACAGCCGAAATACCTTGCGCTGTCCTCAATAAGCTGAAGCAGTTCAATCTGTTTTTCCGGAGAAAGACTGTTTTCGGGTTCATCCAGCAGATACAGAGCATTTTCCTCAATTTTGTTTTGGAAATACATGAATGCGCTTTCCCCGTTTGACCGTTCGCGCAAGCCTGCCGGTAAGCTCCTGCGAATAAATTCCGAAGCGGTCTTGCTGCGCGCCGTGTTGAGCCGCTTAAGAGCCTCATAATCCTCAAGTGAACGAACACTTGATTTTTTGTGTTTTAGTGAAAGATATTCATCAAACAGTTCATCGCGCCGCCTGTCAACCCCACTGTTCAGGCTGCGGAGATCAAGCATAAAATCAAATACATCGTCACTCGTGATAATCCTGCTGTGCGGAGTAATTTCAAGTTCGCATATAAAACTGCAATCCTCAAGGTAACGCTCGAAAAAGCAGCTGCGATTATACAACGATGCCCTTGTCAGTTTCAGTTTCTCTGCAATGATATTGAGTGCGGTTGTCTTTCCCGTGCCGTTGCCGCCGCAAAGCAGCGTTATATCTTCAAAATCAAGCTGCGTCAGCCCTTTTTCTGAAAGAACGCCGAACGGATAGATTGAATCATAGCATGTCATTTTCAACCCGAATCTAAAATCCGTCTCGGTTTCGGCATCCGGAAATTCAAATCTTGATATATACAGCATCGGTCAGTCTCCGTGTTTTAATAAGCATATATTAGCATATAATTATTCAAAATGCCGCGCCGAAAAACGGTGCGGCATACATGTATTACTCTTAATATTCTGAACAATTCCTGCGTGCAGCTTTATTCGAGCGGTTCACCTATATACACGATATCACAGTTTTCTCTTCCCCCGTTGCTGGGCTTTGAAGTCAGTTCTCCGTCAAAAGCCATCATTGCTGTCTCGCCGCCGTCAAGATTATATGCTTCCTTGCAGCCGAGATCAAACATCAGCTTTGAAAGTTCCTTCATTGAAAGCCCCATGGAGTACCCTTCCTGTCTTCCGTCAACAACAACAAGACAGTAGTGACCAGGCTCGTAATAGCCGATCGCACAGCGCGGGTTCCAGTTGGCAACGCTCGTGTTGAACTCCTCCATCGGCTGCCCGCCGTCAAGAAGTTTCGGCCCGAAGGAGAACGTTTGATAGGGCTTTTTGCGATAAATCGCCGTCAGATTTACCGACCCTGCAAGGATGGTTTCCATCGTTCCGTCCTGATAAATAACGCATACGTCCTGCGTTTTATTTATTGTTTCGCGATAGACATACCCATTGCGAATCTCAAGCCCGCTCTGTTTGAAAACAAAAAAATCGCCGGAAGTTGCAACTATTGCATTATGTTTTGCGGCAAGGCTTTCAACACGCTCCCTCCTGTCGGACTCTTCCGACACCGCACTGCGAAGGCTTGAAATATCCTTAATGTAAATATCCGCCATGTAGTAGTGCACGGGATAGCCGCCGACGGTAATATCCCGGCTCAAAATCTCAACGGATACATTGCCGCTGCGATAGGAATTCTCGGTTTTTTGAATGCTTCCGTCAGCGGTAAACTTATCTTCATATTTGCCGTGCAGAAGGTTTTCACGTTTTTCCGGCAGAGGGAACGCATGGTTCGCATCAAATTTTTGCGGTTTAACATGATGAAACCATGCGAAAGACAGCAGTATAATCGCAAAAACAAGAATATCCGCCGTAACAACAAGTAAAATCTTTGTTTTATTTTTCATACAGTCGTAATTATATCCACAAATGGTAGCGCCGTTTTGCACCGTCAATGGTTGTCGGGCGTTCGATTTTTCTTCATTTTGTCGGGATTTACCCACAACGCAACGATGTTAAGTATCGATGATATGAGTGCAAGGACTGCAAGCACCGCAATATACCACTTTGAAAGTTCACTGTCCATAAATGCCATTGCCGTGTTGAACCTGTCGATAACGAAGCAAATCAGCACGAGCAATGCGAGCATTGCCGTCAGGTGAGAGAGCAGCACGCGGAACACGCGGCGTTTGTTATTGAAATTGAAGAGTGATTTTCTCATTATTATTTCCCCGTTAAATTTTAAATTTCAAGTAGTTTTCAGTTTCCGTTTCGAATCCGAACGCTCAGGACAGCGGTTCCGCAACATAAACAATGTCGCAATTCTGTCTGCCGCCGCCGCAGGGCTGTGAGTAAAGCTCAGTACCGTATGCCATCATAGCGGTCATGCCTCCGTCAAGGTTGTATGCCTCCGTGCAGCCAAGCTGTTTCATGAGCTTTGAAAGCTCTGTCATTTCAAGCCCGAGGGAATAGCCTCTCTGCCTTCCGTCCACAACAACAAGGCAGTAATGCCCCGGTTCATAATAACCTATCGCGCAGCGCGGATTCCATGTTGCAACACTCGTGTTGAATTCCGTCATCGGTTCGCCGTTGTTCAAAAGCTTTGGGCCGAATGAAAACGCATGATACGGGTTTTTAGCATAAATCGAATCTAAATCCACCGAACCGGCAAAATAAGTTGCCATTGTGCCGTCGAAATAGACAACGCAAACATCCTGACTTCTGTTCAGCTCCTCGCGGTAAAGCTTTCCGTTTCGAATCGCAAGTCCGCTCCGCTTGAAAACAAAGAAGTCGCCTGAAGCTGCAACGATTGCATTGTTCTTGCCTGCAAGCTCCGTCACCCATTCATCCCTGTCCGGCGAATCGGAAATTGCACAGCGAAGGCTTGTAATATCCTTTATGTAAATGTCGGCAACATAGTAGCATACGGGCTGCCCCTGAACGGTCATAGTGTGTTTGCTCATCTCAACACATACATTTCCGCTGCGATAGCCGTTTTCATCGCGAACCACCTCACCGGAAGTAAACTTTTCGGAATATTTTCCGTGAAGCAGATCGTTCGGTTCGGAGGTGGGGGCAACAGTGGGTTGAGTGGATGCCGACGGATCCGGTGTTTCGCCGGGGGCAGGTGTGTCTTTCGGAATCCACCAATCCGGCGACGGGCTTGGTGAAGGCGACACTCTCGGGTCGAATGTTCTCGTCGGTGACAGCTTCTGCGGCTTTGCATGATGAAACCATGCAAACGACAACAGTATTGCCGCAAAAAATACTATATCCAAAACAACAACAAGAATAATTTTTGCCTTATTTGCTTTCATATATTATCTCCTTAAAATTACACGGCATGAACCGCGCGGCACCGCAATGTTTTATGCTGCGGTATTTTTCTCGCAAAAAACAAATTTTCGCTGAATTACAAAGCTCAGCGGGTAAATCACAAGCTGTGCGATTATCTGGGCAAGCCAGAGCGCGATGCCGATTTTTCCCATAAGCTGAAGCAGACCGTAGTTCAACGCAAAAAGCACCACTACAAGAATGTAATAGCGCAGTACACTGCCCTTGGACTTTGTTTGAAAAACAAGCCGCTGATTAAGGAAGTAATTCAGCAAGGAGCTTATCGTGCGTGCTCCGACAAGCGCGAAGAACTTTGGCGGAAGATTAAATGACAGAAGCCTGACCGCCGCACCGCCCGTAATGCCGCCGAGTATCGCATTGAACACAAGCAGAAGGATATAATCCGCAGCCCAGCTGACAAAGCTTGAAAAAACGAACGTAAAAATCGTTTTGTATATCCGCCATGAATCCTTTACAGTGTTGAAATGAGAAGTCTCATTCTTATTAAGATACACGGTCTCTATGGTGTGCTCGATTATCGGCACATGCGTTTTGGTGCATGTCAGGAGCTGATTAATCTCGTATTCATAGCGTTCGCCGCCGATTTTGAGCATGTCGTCAAGCTTTTCGGTTGAAAACGCACGAAGCCCCGTCTGCGTGTCGTAAACGCGAACGCCCGTTGAAATTGCAAACACGCCGCGTGTTACACCGTTGCCGAATCTGCTGCGGAGCGGTACCTTGCCGGAAAAACGTCTGCTGCCGAGAACAAGCGCATTCGGGTTCTTTGCCCAGGTTTCACTGACTGCCACGATATCTTTTATAAGGTGCTGCCCGTCCGCATCAACGGTTATTATACCGTCATCGGAAAACCCCGCATCCTTTATGTATTCAAACGCAGTCTTCATTGCGCGGCCTTTGCCGCGGTTGACTTTATGGTGCAGCAGAGTAACAGCGGAATCAGCTTCAAGCTTTGAAAAAACATCTTTGCTTTCCGCATTTTTGCTGCCGTCGTCAACAATAATGATTTTATAGTCCGTTTGCTGCTTCAGTTCGTCCACAAGACGCAAAAGCTTTTCATCCGGCTCATATGCAGGTATGACAACGATCATTTGCAAACAGTATCCTTTCGCATATCCACATTTCGTGTTATTATACCACAATGGAATGCCGGTTTAAATACCCCTTTTGTAATATTCTCTTGCCCCTATCGGCTGCACATGCCGTTGTGAAATACTATTTTATCTTTTAAATACACGTTTTTTGCAAAAAATATATGTGTTGCAGATGCTTTGCATAAAAAAAGTTCACAATTGTTTTACATTTGTGTCATCTGATTTTTGCTCTCCGCAAACGCAGTCATGCTTCCCTGCCAACACTTTTCCTTCAAATATACCTTTTTTCGGCGCAAACATTGTTGCACAAACCCGAAAAAAATGCTACAATCACATCGTATGAGGATACTCCCTCGGCTGAGCGGCAGCGCAAAAGGCGTTTCTGCTGTTTCACCGCTTTTTCTTCCTCAAAAAAACTTTTTCGGAGGCTTCTTCCATGAAAATCTCGCAGAAGGCTTTGGCATGCAACCTTTCCCCCATGCGTAAATTCCATCCGTTTGCCGTTGCAGCAACCAATAACGGCAAAAAGATTTATCATTTGAATATCGGTCAGCCCGATATCGCAACCCCGCCCGCATATTTCGAAGCGGTTCGCAATTTTGAGCTTCCCGTTCTTGAATACGCTCCTTCCCCCGGTTTGCCCGTGCTTATCAAAGCCGTTCAGGACTATTATGATAAACTCGGCATTCACTACGAAGAGAGCGATATCCTTATCACCACCGGCGGCAGCGAAGCGCTGCAGATGCTGATGCTCAGCATTCTTGACGACGGCAGCGAGGTTATCATACCGGAACCCTTCTACCCCAACTACAACACATTCATCAAGAGTGCTGGCGGCACCATTCGCCCCCTGACCACCTCCCCCGAAGGCGGTTATCGCTATGCTTTCCGCGAAAAACTCGAGGCTCTTATCAACGAAAACACCCGCGCAATCATGTTCACCAACCCCGGCAACCCCACCGGCGTTGTTCTGACTCATGAAGAGCTGCGCACCATTGCGGATGTCGCAAAAGAACACAACCTGTTTGTTATCGGCGACGAAGTTTACCGTGAATTCGTTTACGGCGGCGAGCAGCTTGCAACCATCGGACAGTTCGAAGATATCAACGAAAACGCCGTTATCATCGACTCCGTATCCAAGCGTTTCTCTGCCTGCGGCGCACGTATCGGAACCATTATCACCCGCAACAAGGAGCTTCAGCAGAACCTCATGAAGTTCTGTCAGGCAAGGCTTTCCGTTGCAACCCTTGATCAGATCGCTTCCGCCGCGCTTTACAGCGTTGATTCCGACTATTTCGATGCTGTTCGCAAGGAATACAAACTCCGCCGCGACACCTGCTACAATAAGCTGCTCGAAATCCCCGGCGTCGTTGTTAAGGAACCGCAGGGCGCGTTCTACATGATGGCTGCACTGCCCGTTGACAATGCGGATACATTCCAGAAATGGCTGCTCACCGACTTTGATGACAACGGCGACACGGTTATGTTTGCTCCCGGCGAGGGCTTCTACGCAACCCCCGGCAAGGGTCTGAACGAGATTCGCATTGCTTACGTCCTCAAGCAGAAGGATCTTGAGCGCGCCATGGACCTGCTGGCTCTCGGCATTAAGAAATACAACGAGACGCACTGCAAATAACCATTCCGCAATATAGAAACAACGAAATCAGCTTTATTTTGAACAAAACCGACTGCGCCGCATACATTGCGGTACAGTCGGTTATTTTTTTGATTCACAGTCTGTCAATCATAACTGTTTCGATCAGATGTTTTCATCCTTCAGTGCATCAACCGGGTTTTCGCGCTTTAACCTGCTTGTTGAGTACAGCATTGAAACAAACACAACCATGAAAACGCTCACTACAGCAATCGCAACCGCCGTCCACGGCATTGTGAAGCTCATCTGTGCAGCCTCCGCGGCGGACAGGTAGCAAAGGTAGGTCATACCGACCGAAAGCGGCAAACCGAACAGCAGCGAACGCGTTCCGTAGAGCAGGCATTCATAGTTCATCATTCGGTTTATTCCCCTGTTCGTCATTCCGAGCGAACGGAGCATTGCGTAATCACGGCGGCGAAGTGCAACATTGGTTGACACGGTGTTGAACACATTCGCAACCGAAATCAGTGAAATCAACGCTATAAAGCCATAGGAGAATACCTTCACAAGGATTATCATGTTGCTGACGGTTCGTTCCTCCTCCGCGCGGTTGTACAGCCTTTGAGGCGCAAATTCGATTCCACGGGTTTCAAATACGGATTTAACATCATTCTCCGCCTTGTCCGGGTCATCGGCGCAGATGTAGACATTCATGAACCCCTCATTGAATGCCTTTTTGTCCTGGAACGCGGAGAACGGCAGAATGAGCTTCATTGCGCGTCCGCTGTCAATCCCTGCGGGTGCGGTTTTGACGGTTGCTGCAATATGTATTTCTTCATATTCAACCGGGCGCACGGGCTGGTCTATGGGCCTTCCGAAAAAATCAAATCCTGAGGATTCGAAATTTTCCCCATCGGAGGAGTTTTCCCCGTTGGAGCTGCTTCCGCCGTCAGCATCTTCCCCTTGAGCGGGCCAATAGTAGTATTGCAGAACGCCCTCTCCCATTTCATTGCCGGACCAAAACATGCCGTCCAAAATGTATCCGTCGAGCTGCGGTGCGGGTTTTGCCCGCATCAGGGTCGTTACCCCATCCGAAACAAAGCTGTAATTATATGTTCTTCTGTTGTTTTCGCCGTTATCCTGCGAATAAACAACATCGTAACCGCTGTTGAGCATGACGGGCAGTTTTTCTTCGGCTGCAAAATAAGCATCGGCATCGATGCCGTTTTTGGTCAGCATCCGTCCGAATGCCGCATCATCAATGTAATACGCAAAACAGTTTTGTTCAACTTTGAGCAGCCCTTCATGTGCGCTGCGCTGCGCTTTTGTGTATGCTTTGTAATCCGCCGTTGTGTCTCCCTCCGGCAGGTACACAAAGCTGTTGTCGAGCGTGTTCAGGCAGAAAGTTATCTCATCAAAGTATTCTCGGGCGCCTGCGGCAAACTCCGTATAATTCTGCGCCGACAAATCCCGATAACCTATATCGTAGCTTTTTTCCGTGAATGCGTCATCTGCCGACTTTGTGAGATACATGCAGAAACCGCTTGCAGAGATGAAAAGCACAAGGCTCATTGCAAGAGAAGCTATCGTTGCGCGATACTTTTTGCGGCTGCGTGCATAGTATTTTTTTGCAAGCATGCCTTCTGCACCGAAAAGCCGAATGAAAAGCTTTGAACAGCGCACATTCTTCTTGCCCGCATTCACATCCCGCGCCTGCCTGATTGCTTCAATGGGTGAAATTTTCATTGCACGCCGCGACGGTATCCATGCGGAAACGAAAACTGTCAACACCGCGACCGCCACAGCAACGGCAACGGCCTGCCACGAAACGGAAAAGCTCATGCCGAACGGTGCGTCGAGTACGGATTTGAACAAATCTCCGCAAAGCCACAGCGTCAGTCCCATACCTCCGATGCCCACAAAAAGGCCGATAGGTATGCCGCATACGCACAGCGCAAATGCTTCGAAAAGAACGGACCGCCTTATCTGGCTCCGGGTTGCACCGATCGAAGCAAGCAAGCCGAACTGCTTTGTTCTTTCGCTTACAGAAATTGAAAATGCACTGTAAATCAGCGAAACCGAGCCGATGAAAATCAGCACGCAGAAAATTGCGGCAAGCCTCACAAGCATATTCGAATAATTGTTAAACACCGAATAGCCGTCCATTGTGAGCAGACTCGCTTGATAGGATGCCTCAGTGAAAGATCCCGAAAGCCTTTCTGCAAACGCATCAAGATTCTTTCTCGGATTTTTCATCAGGATATAGGCATCATAAGTTTCACCTTCCCGCAAGGGTTCGGAAAGAAGGCTCAGTGCGGTGTAACCCGGAGCAATCATTTCTTCGAACCCGGGGCGTTCATAGAAACCGACAACGACATATTCCCAAATTCTGTCCGCAGTCAGCTTTTCCTCATCGTACGAATACGGGTTGTTCTGTCCAAGCTCCGACCCGTCTTCCGCAACACGTCTGCCGAGAGTCAGTTTCAATCTGTCGCCGATTTTATGTGATACGCCGCCGTTCGCCTGAAGATGTGCGGGAAGGATTATCTCGTTTTCATTTTCGGGCAGTCTGCCGCTCGTAAGATGAACAGGCATGTTTTTCATGAAGCTTTCATCCGCTTCAAGAACATACAAATAGGGCTTGTCGGCGTTGCTTGAACCGGCTTCGGCATAACCTATTGGCTTTGCGACAGCGGCCTTTGAAACGCGCTCGTCGGCTTTGATTTTATCTATTGTTTCGCTTGAACAGCCGCTGAACGAAACATGGTAGTCGCCTTTGTCATATGCAAAGTACTCGCGCATATAGCCGTACATGCTTGAGCAGAAAGTTGTGACGGCGGTGAACATTGCAGCGGAAAGAATTATGCCGATTATCGTTACGATCGTGCGAACCCTGTTCTTCTTCATCGCCTGCAAAGTGACTTTGTTCATGATATTCATTTTGAAATCACCTCGTCACGGACGATTTTTCCGTCCTCGATTGCAATAATGCGCCGAGCTTGCAGGGCAATGCTTTCGTCATGAGTGATCATGATTAGAGTTTGATTGTATTCACGGTTCATTCGCTTCAAAAGCTCAACTATTTCATGGCTGTTTTTTGAATCCAGATTGCCCGTCGGTTCATCCGCAAGCACGATCGAAGGCGAATTCATCAATGCCCTGCCGATAGACACGCGCTGCTGCTGTCCGCCGGAAAGCTGATTCGGAAGATGTTTCTCGCGTCCGACAAGATCAAGCTCGCGAATCAGTTCACGCAGCCTGTCGCGGTTCACGTTTCGTCCGTCCAAAAGCACGGGCAGGGACATGTTCTCTTCAACGTTCAAAACCGGAATCAGGTTGTAGAACTGATAGATAAGCCCGACTTCGCGGCGGCGAAAAACTGCAATCTGTTCATCGCTTCGCGAATAAACATCCTGTCCGTTCACAAGCACTTTGCCCCCCGTGGGGCGGTCAACGCCGCCCAATGTGTGCAAAAGAGTTGATTTGCCGCTGCCCGAAGGCCCGATAATCGCAACAAAATCACCCTTTTCAACCGAAAAGCTTACGCCGTTGAGCGCACGAACTTCATTCTCGCCTTTTCCGTAAACCTTTGTCAGGTTTTCAACCTTCAAAATCTCCATTTTCTCTCCTTTTGAGCATCATCCGTTCGAAATGCGGCAGGCAAACCTTTTATACGCGCAATCCGAATGTATTGTCTTCGACTCTTTTGTTTATGGTTGAAATTATACCCGCGCAATATGACTTGTGTGTGACTTGAAAATAACAGATATGTCACAAACACCGAATACGCAGCTTCGGAAACGGCTCAAACATTATCCAATCGAAGTGTTGTTAAACTGCGCTTTTATACAGGCGTATGGTGAACACTGCACCGCCCTGCCGATGATTTTCCGCTTTAATTGTTCCGTTTTGTTTTGAAATGATGGTTCTTGACAACGCAAGCCCAATGCCGACGCTTTGCAGCTGCGGAATCTGCGCTCCGCATTGAACCGTATCGTTTTCGGTATGGGTATTATTTTTCAAACTCCCCGTTTCCGTACAGTTCATGCCGGCTGAACCGGTATAGAATCTTTCAAAAATATGCGGCAAATCCTGCTCCGCGATTCCGGGTCCCGTGTCGCGAATTCGAAATTCCGAATAAATCGGGTTTTCGGATGCAGTGACATATATGCTTCCGTTTTCGCAGTGTTCGACACAGTTTTTAAGTATATTGCCCAAAGCTTCCGTCATCCAATCCGGATCGCAGTATGCAAACCCGGAAGCATCAATTTCGAAATGCACATTTTTCAGCTCCGCCATGATTTCCAGCGGCTCAACCGCTCCGTCAACAATTGCCGCAAATTCGGCATGTTTCCTGCTGAAAGTGACAGAATCCGCATCGAGCCTTGCAAGCTTCAACAATGCGGAAACAAGCCACTCGATCCTTGTCAGCTGCCTGCGAAGTTCAAGAAGAAGCTCCATGCGTTTTTCTGCATTCATGCCGCTCCTGCCCAAAGATTCCGCAATCAGATTAAGTGCCGTGAGCGGAGTTTTTATCTGATGAGAAATGTCCGCAATTGAATCCGCAAGCTTTGTTTTGTCCGAACGCAGTGCATCGGCCTGCTCGCGAAGACGAACAATCAGCTTTGTGAGTTCATTTTCAAGTATGCTGATTTCGCCTTCACGATACTTTGAAAGGCATATGTCCTCCGCACCGTGGAGAATGCCGTCGATTTCATCCGCAAGCTTTCTGAAATGCCTGTGACGCAGCGCAGCGTTCACAAGCTGAACCGAAATCACAATTACAAAAGCGGCGGCCGCAATAAGCCCCGCTTTCTGATTTAAATAAAAACATATTCCGCTTGCGGCGATACCGACCGCAGCCGTTGTCAGCGTCAGCGCACAAACATCCGGATTTCTGAGTACTCTCATTTTCCATGCCCCCTTTGCGTTATTCTTCGGCGGCAAACCGCATATATTCAGTCTATTTTGTATCCGACGCCGCGCACCGTTTTAATAATGCAGGGAGTCTGCGGATCGGCTTCCAGTTTTTCGCGCAGCCGTTTAATATAAACGGTCAAGGTGTTGTCATTCACAAAGTCGCCCGCAACATCCCAAATGTGTTCAAGCAGCTGTGTGCGCGTTAAAACATGCCCGCGGTTGTTTATGAGCGTCAGCAAAAGCCTGTATTCCAATGCCGAAAGGCAAAGATCCGTATCCCCGCGGAAGCAGGCTCCTCTCTCAAGGTCAACACGCACATCGCCGAGACTGACCGCGGCCTGCGGTTTTCCCGCCCGTCGAAGAGCGTTTTTGATGCGCGAAACAAGCTCCCGCGGCCGAAAAGGCTTTGCAATATAGTCATCCGCACCGAGCTCAAGTCCCGTAACAACGCTGTGTTCATCACCCGAAGCCGTCAGAAAAATAATGGGTATATCCTTTTTGCTTTTCATGGCGGAGCAAACAACAAAGCCGCTGCCGTCCGCAAGCGAAACATCCAGCAGCACAATATCAAACTCCTCCTGTTCAAAAAGCCGCAGCGCTTCGGTCTGCCCGTTTGCGCTTTTGCACAAAAAGCCCTCATCCGTCAAAAACGAGCTCAACGCACGAACGATCGCGGCATCATCCTCAACAACAAGCACTCTGTTTGATTTATTCATAACGTTCCTCCGTCCCTGATGTTCGCATTTGCTTTCGCAGCATTCCGGTGCAAAATGCAAAACGCCCTGCTCCCCGTTTTACATGTATCGGCAGCACAATGGCTTATCCGTTTTCAAATAACAGGTTGAAAACACGGTCTTCTTGCCGATACACAATCAAATCGCTGTTTCCCGCAGGAGCAGGGTGCAATGTTTTTCAAATTTTTTACTTTATCCGAGTTTTATTTTTCGGGACGAATAATTTCGGTTGTTGCATCCATCCACAGCCGTTCAACATTGTAATACTCGCGCTCTTCCGGATGGAAAATATGCACAAGAATTCCGGCAAAGTCAAGCACGATCCAACGGCCTTCGGAATAGCCTTCCCTGCGGCGCATCGGAAGCCCCATTTCGGCGGCACAATCTTCAATTTCATCACTCAGCGCCTTTACATGAATCGGCGATGTGCCGCTCATGAACACGAACCAATCGGTAATGATTGTTTTGTCTCCCACATGGACCGCAACAATATCGTTTGCTCTTTTTGCATCGGCGGCATCCACAATGCGCTTTACGCAATTTTTAAGCTCCTCGCGAAACCTGAGTTCCGGTTCCGAAAGGATGTTTTTGTTTTCGTTATTAGTTTCCATTCTTCCTCCGATTATATCTATATTGATATTATTTTTATTAATCGTACGTCTTTTTATTCGACATTGCCCGTATCGAATTCAGCCGGGATAAAATCGGCTTAAAACTCACCGCCGTTGCCGATTTGTCGTGTTTTCTCAATCGCCGCCGTGCAGGCGGGCTTTCACACGTTTTTCGAGTGCGGCAATTGTAATTGCCGTTTGCGGATGAATGCGCATTCCCTTATTTTCAGTGTATTCGATAGTGTTCCGAAGAACCGCTATCGTCGCCCTGTCGAGGTCTCTGAAAGCAAGCTCGCGCAAATCCCGTATCCTTCTGTAATCACGTGACGGTTCAAGCTTGTCCGCAAGAAAAATCACCTCATCAAACGGGGTCATTTCCGCACATCCGACGGTGTGCCGTTCTATTGCGTTCAATATTTCCGTATCCTGCACTCCGTACAGATCCCTTGCAAGCAGTGCACCTATGCGCGAATGAATCAAAAACGGATTTTCACGTTCTTCATTTGTCAGCGCATAACCCATTTTTTCGGCATATCGAACGGTCTCTTCACGCCCAAGCTTTGCGCAGTCGTGCAAAAGAGCCACAAGCCGCGCTTTTTCTGTTGAAAGCCCGTGATACTGAGCAAGTCCGACAGCTTCACGCACGGTCAGCATTGTGTGACGCATTCTGTATTCATCCAAAACGTTCGAAACACGTTCCGCAAGCTGCTCTATGCTTTTGGGCTGATACAAGCGCTTTTCGTAAAGCAGCATTTCGGCGGAAAGCGGCACAAGCCTTTCAACGGTTTGTGCGTTTTGAACACGCCTTCTGATTTCCGTTGAGGATATGTCCGGCCCTTCCGCAGAAATAATCTCGACTCTGCCGCCGAATTCAGCCCTTATCCCGTCTGCAAGAGCTTCGATATCGCGTTCCTGACCGCGTCTGTTGACGGCAACAAGGGTTGCAAGCTCCAGTATTTCTTTTGGATTTTTCCATTTGGGAAAATCTTCAAGCATATCCGCTCCGACAATGAAATACAGCCCGGCTTTCTTGTTTATCCGCTTCATTTCGCGCAGCGTGTCAACAGTGTAGCTGACTCCGCCGCGGCGAATTTCGATATCGGAAGCGCGCATTCCGCGTTCGCGCTTCAAAGCGGCGCAGACCATATCGAATCTTAATGCAGCCGGAGTGCGCTCTGCGGAATGCTTATGCGGCGGATCTGCCGCAACAACAAAATCCACCCTGTCAAGCCCAAGCTCCTGTTTCACGGAACGGGCAACAAATATGTGCCCCATGTGAACGGGGTCAAATGTTCCGCCGTAAATTCCAATCTTCATATGCATATTATACAACATCCTGAACCGTTTGTGAATGAAAAACATATCTATGTGCCATACTGATTTTATGAATGACACATTGTTGAAAAGTTATAATCGGAGCTTCAACGGCGGCAAATCCCGCTTTGCGCGCATATGCGACAACGTGTTTTCGGCACTGCTGCTGACCGCCGCACTTTATTTGCTTGTTTCGCGAAAGCTGCATCACGGCGCCGCGTCTTTGTTTGCCGCAATGCTCATTTCCGCGTCAATACTGCTCACTGCAAGCCTTTTGCGCAGCCTGCGGTTTAATGCCCACATCAAAAAACTCCGCAGAGAAACATCCGAGTCGATTTTGCGGCGCAGGATACTCGTTTCGCCCGAAGTGGACGAAGTAATCCGCAGCCTGCACCGTTCATCCTCGGAATACCCGAATCAAGCGTGCTCCGAACAGAGTGCAACTCGCTCGTTTTATCTGCTCCGAACTGAAAAAGCAATCACTTTTGATGATATTCTTCCGATTATTCGCGAGGCTCTTGAAAAAGGCATTTCGCACATCGTGATATATTCAGTTTCGAAACCCGAACCGGAAGCGGAATCCGCCGTGCGCACCGTCGGCACCACCGCAGTTGAGTTTAGGCTGCTTGAAACAATTCCGCAAATTCGCGAACGCTTCCTGCCCGACGATGCCGAAATCGATTCCGAAATCAAAGCTGCATTTCCTCCCGCCGAGCGTGTATCCGTCAGGGTCCGCGCTGAGCGCGCCGCATCGAAACTCCGCACGGAAAAACACGCTTCAAAGTACTTCTTTGCGGGCATGGGATTATATGCTCTTTCGTTTTTTTCGGCATACAGATTCTATATGCGGCTTACAGCCTCGGCAATGATGTTCGCCGCAATGCTGCTGTTTATCCGCAAAATAACCGCATCCTCCAAACCCGAAGACAGCCGGCGCTGACCGCAGGCATTTCATCCAAAGCCTGTTTTATTCCGCCGGCGGAGCATTCGGATCGGGGGTGTCGTCCAGCTTCAAAAGCTCGCGCGCTATCTGAAATTTCAGGGATGAGTATGCGCCCGAATCGGGAACATCGAGCATTACGATCACAACACGCTCATCCTCCTGCGCAACGTTAAGGCGAAAACCGGCAAACCATGAATACATTCGGGTTTTGTCTTTGCCGATTTCGGCCGAACCCGTTTTTGCCGCAACGTCAACATTCGTGACACGCAGCGAACGGCCCGTTCCGTTTTTGTTCGGATCCACAACGCCTTGGAGCATCGGAATTATTTTGTTTATTGCATTTGTCGAAATTGCGTCCTCCATCCATACGGAGTATTCGCTTTTCCGAATGCATTTGTATTCCACGCCGTCCGTTACATATAATCCGTCCGTGATTCGCGGGGTCGGCATATCGCCGTTGTTTGCAAATGCGGAGAACATTGCCGCAAGCTGAAGCGGCGTCACGAGCACCTGACCCTGTCCGTAGCCGGAGTCCGCAAGCATTTTGTTGTCCATCACGCTGCCGCGGCTGTAAAGCTGGGAGCGGGCGGCACCCAATTCATAGGGCAGCGACTTGTCCATGCCGAGTTTTTCATTAAAATATGCAATGAATTTCTCCTGACCGATTTTCAGTGCAACATCCGCAAAGTAAATATTGTCGGAATGCAGCATACAGTTTGTCATGTTCATTGGTTCCGTGCGGTGATAGACGCGCGTGCGTTTTATGCGCGGCCAAGGCCATTCCCCGTAACCGGTCGGCTTCCAGTAATCATTATCGATATAGCCGGTGAAAACATAATTCTCATTCACCGTACCCGTATCAAGCGCAGCAGCGGCAGTGAACGCCTTGAAAGTTGATCCCGGCGGGTAAAGTTCCCTTGCTGCGCGGTTTCTGAGCGGCTCATTCTCCTGATCTTCAAGGGCTTTGTATTCATCACCGCTCATACCCTTTATAAACCTGTTTAAATCATAGGAAGGATTGGAAGCAATTGCATTCACTTCTCCCGTTTTCGGGTTCATAACAACGACCGCGCCCGCCGTGTCCGTACCGAAAAGCACAAGATCCAGCAGTTCCTCTGTGCGCTGCTGCAATTTGAAATCGATCGTCAGCATCACATCGCTGCCGTCAACTTTATCTTTGCGATAGATGACCTTTTTAACGGCTCCGTCCGTTCCGCGGATGAAGAAATAATAGCCGTCCTTGCCGCGGAGCTCCCTTTCGTAAAGCTTTTCTACGCCGCTTTTACCGACTTTGCTGTCAGTAGTATATAATCCGTCATTCGGATCGCGTCCCTCGTTATATGTCTGTATCTCCTCCCATGTTGCGAACGAAATATAGCCCAATGTATGCGCAAGCAGGCTCCCGTAAGGGTAATACCGCTTTGAACCGTAGTGCTCGGTGTCAACATGAACTCCGTTTACGGCATTCAGCTGTTCCTGCTGTTCAACGGTAACTTCATCGGGCATCGCCTGATAAACGGTTATGAACTCGTTTGTGTTCTTTCCGAATTTTGTTCGCAGCTCTGCGGCATCCAAACCGAGCACGGCGGCAATTTCGGCAGCAGCGGCATCGAATTCCGCCGAGAAGCGTGTATTCAGATACTCCGCATCGGAATAAAGCCTGTCCGCTTCTTTTTCCGCATCCTGCTCGCTCATGCCCGCATTTTCCTGCATTATTTCATCCGTAAGCACATTTTTCGGCGCAATTTCGCTTAAAAGCGCGTAAACAGTCACAAGGCGGACATTGGTTGCAACAACAGCTCCGTGAGAAACGATATCGCCGCGCTCTGCCGCAAGCGTTGCCCTGTCGAACGTGTCGCCCCAGGCCATATCCGGAAAAATGTGGCTCGGCTGCCATACAACTCGCCAAAGATTATTCTCTTTCAGAAGAGTCATCTCGTATTCGCTTGTCAGGTCGCCCGCGGATTGTGTTTTATATGTCATAGTGTATTTAATGACTTTTTTTGAATTTCCGGAAACGTTCTCTTCAGCAATATTGTATTCAATATCGTTCACGCCGAGCAGCGAAAACAGGCTCTCGTAACGCTTTTCGAACTGTGCGAGAGTTATTGTGTTTTTATATGCTTCAATGCTGTCGTCAACGGCATTCTCCGGCGCAACATGAGCACTGATGAAGGAGAACGCTTCCGTAAACTGCCCGTTGCGTATTGAATTCATGAACAATGTGAACGCCTGTTCGTCCCCGGACGCCGTCTCCCGGCTGCATCCCGCAGCGAAAAAAACCGTGCAGCATAAAGAAAGCAGCATCAGAGAGGAAAGGATAAAGCAAAAAAATCTTTTTGTTTTTGTTCCGAAAGTCAGTTTCATTCCTGTTTATACCTCGATATTTATACCTCGATACTCATACCCCGATTTAATTCTTTTGTTTTCAAATCTTTCGAGCTATAATCATGCATTATAATTATACTACCGAAGGGAGAATATGTAAAGCCGCATTGCCCGTGATTTATGTCGTCGGCAGCAATATCGTGTTTCGATTCGCTGTTTTCTGTTTTTTTTAAAGAAAGCGCGTTTAACATCAGCTGCCGCTGCACACAGTTATTCGCACGGCGGCAGTCTTTTTTAACCGGCGAGACAGTTTTCCGTTGACAACCAGCTTTTTGGGATAAAAAACTATCAATATGCGCATTATTTTTCGGATTCTGTTGACATATATGCAAATCTGCATTAAAATTTCAATCATGACAGATTCAAAAGAAATGATAAAAAAACTGGGTTTGACCCCGAACAAGGCTCTGGGGCAGAATTTTCTTATCGATACCGAAGCGATAAGCCGCATTGCAGCACTTGCAGACTGCCAAGGCGAAAACGTGCTTGAAATCGGTCCCGGGCTCGGTGCATTGACATCCGCTCTTTCGGAAAAAGCGAAAAATCTGCTTGCGGTTGAAATAGACCGCACACTTGTCGGAATTCTTGCGGATGAATTCGCGGATAAACGCAGCGTGCAGCTCATTTGCAGCGATTTTCTGAAGGTTCCGCCTGCAAAAATCTCCGATGCATTCGGCGGAGAGCCTTTTACTGTTGCTGCAAATCTTCCGTACTATATAACATCACCTATTTGTATGCGGCTGATTGAATCCGGACTCCCTGTAAAGCGCATGGTGCTGATGATGCAGGTTGAAGCAGCAGAGCGGTTCTTTGCGGCACCGCGTGATGTGAACTACGGGCCGCTCTCGATTGTTTCCCGGTATCTTTTCGACATTTCAACCGAACTGAAACTCTCACCCGCGGCATATTACCCCGAGCCGTCGGTTCATTCCTGTGTGCTGAAATTCGAACGAAACGGCAGCGAGCTTCCGCCGAATTTTATAAAGGTGCTTCGTGCCGCATTTGCGATGCGTCGAAAAACGCTCCGAAACAATATGCTGCAATTGATTCCGAAAAACAATGTTGACGAGGTGATTTCCGATGCCGGGCTTTTGCCGACCGTCCGAGCCGAAGAGCTTGCAGCGGCCGATTTTGTGCGGCTTGCCGATTCATACAACCGTTACGGCAATAAAGTATCGGAAGCAGATCCGACCTGCGCCGAATAAGCAGCACGGTCAATAAGTGCCTGACAAAAAACGATGAGAAGGACTGCAGCAAATTTCGCGGCAGTCCTCATTTTTACGGATTAATAAACCTTTGAAATCGTGAACTTTTTGAGAGTTTTCAAAAGACTTGCCGCTGCGGTTCCGCACCGAACATATGGCACAAAAAAACCGCTCAAACAATTTGAGCGGTTTATGGAGCTGGTGATCAGATTCGAACTGACTACCTCGTCATTACCAATGACGTGCTCTACCTACTGAGCTACACCAGCGTTGCTTCCCTGCGGAACGTGTTGTATTATAACTCACTCCGCGGACAATTGCAACCCCTTTTTTAAAAAATTATTATATATTTTAATTTTCCTGTCGATTTGATATTCCGGCTCTCTGTTCATCGTATTCGTCCCGAACGTCTTCCGCCTCCGTTTCAATTGCCAATCGATGCGTCAGCAAAATTATATCATTCCCGAATGTTGAAGTTCGGCACAAATTTGGCTATAATGATAGATGTTGAATAATGTGCTTTTTTCCGATACGCTGCTCTTCAATCAAGCGCAATCGGCAAAAAAACACATTGAGGATTAAATTTTCACGGAGGCTGCTCCTTGGACAACAATAATCGTTCCACAGTGTCCCAAACCCTTTTCCGCAATCGGAAGGGTGTTTTGGGCATAGATTTCCGTTCACCTTTCGGCATTCTCGTCTGTGCGCTGGCGGTGTTCGTTTTTGCGCTCGTTTCCCTTGTTATCGTTCATTTTTCACTTAAAGCGGATCATGAACGCGCCGTACGCACCTACAGAGAAAACAACTGGCTCAAAACCACCGCTCAGGCGGACGGAACCACGCTCGTTTCCGGGAAAAGCAGCGGCACGTCATACCAATATATTGAGGACAACCGTATTATTCCCGGCGTCACAATTTCCGGTGTTCCCGTCGGCGGAATGGATTACGAAAACGCACGCAATGCAATGCTTGACGCGCTGAGTGCGGAGTTTTCGAAAATCAACATTTCCGTAACGGTAGACAATGTTACCATTGTTCTCACCGCATCGGATTTTCGCATTACGACAAACATCAACGAGCTGCTCAGCTCCGCGTTCAAACTCGGCAGAAGCGATTCCGACCCTTATCAGAATTATCTGAAGCGCGTTGAAATTGCCGAAAATGGTTTTGAAGTCGGCAGCTACACCCTTCGGATGGACGAGGAGAGCATTGCCGCAATCGTATCCGAAGCAGCTGCTCAGCTGGATCACCCCCCTGTCGAGCCCTATGTGACGCTTTTGAACCGTGTCGGCGGCGGCAAACCGGGTTACGGCACGGGCGGCGATATTTCAACCGTTTGCAAAACTCAAACGGTCAAAGCTCCCGACGGAACAGTTGTCGGAGAGATCCTTTTTCATACCGGCAGCAACGGCTTCTGTCTTAACCGCGAAGATATGCTGAAGCAGATTTCCGAAGCGTTCAATTCCGGGAATTATAACGCGTCTCTTTCGCTCCTTCTCGAGGAAGTTGAACCCGAAGGCGATGTGAACACGCTCATTGACTCAATGCGTGAACTCTCCCGTTTCTCAACCGAATTTGCAACAAGCAACGAGTCCCGTTCCCGCAACGTTCAAAAAGCGGCCGGGCTGCTTAACTGTGTTATTCTCGAACCGGGCGAAGAGCTCAGCTACAACGAGCTTCTTGGGCCGCGCACCGAAGAACTCGGCTGGCTTCCCGCGCACGGGATTTCCGGAGGCAAAGAATATATCGACACTCCCGGCGGCGGAATCTGTCAGGTAAGCTCAACACTGTACAACTCATTGCTGCTTATCGGCCCCGATATTCGCATCGTCAGCCGCTCCCACCACTCAATCCCCGGAAGCTATGTTGCAATGGGACTTGACGCAACCGTTTCGTATTACGGACCCGACCTTGTGTGGAGCAATGCAGCGGAATCTCCCATGTTCCTTTTTGCCTATGCGGACATGCGGACAAAAACAGTTTACACCTTTGTTTACGGCACGCAGCCCGATGACGGCACGCATTACAAAATCTGGTCGGATACCATAGAAAAGCTCAACCCTCCCGAACCCAAACGCATTGCCGAACCGCTTTGGCCGACAGGATATTCGAAAATGGTCATTTCGCCCCGTTACGGCTACGTCGTTGAAGTTTACAGGCAGCTTATCGGTGCGGACGGTCAGCCGGCAGGCGATGTTGAAAAGCTCTACACCGACAAATACGTTGCTGTGCAGGGTGAGCTGCATTACGGCACCGGCAGCTCGACTCTTCCCGTTCCGAACCGCTGAAAATAATTGCCAACCGCTATTGACAAAAACCTGAATTGCTATTAAAATGTATTGAAGTTTCGATTCGACCAACGAACTAACCGGAAGGAGACTAATGATGAACAAGAAAGTATTTGTAAAACTTATTGCACTGCTTATGGCGGCTGCAATGCTGCTCGGTGTCTGCGCCTGCTCCGCAACCGACAACAACCCCACCATCGGCAAAATCGGCAAGGTGAAAATTACACTTTCACAGTACCAGCAGATTTATCAGCAGTACAGCTATTACGCAAAGAGCATGGATGATTTCAACGGTTTTATTAAAAACCAGCTCATCACCTACGGCGTGACTCTTAACAAGTGCTATGAACTCGGCCTCGACAAAGAAATCAGCCAGGACGAGCTTCAGAAGAACGTTGATGCTAAGCTTGATCAGGCAATTGCAAGCTACAAAGTCGATGCAAGCATCACCGACGAGGCTGCCATCCGCGAAAACAAGCTTGAACAGTTCAAGGCGGCACTTAAAAAGCAGGGCACTTCCTACAAAGCATACATGAAGTCCCTCAAGCAGTCCGAGCTTGAATCCATGATGATGGAAATGCTTCAGGAAAAAATCTATTCCGAAGTTCAATTCGACGCATCCGCTTTTGAAAAATACATCAGCGAGAACACTCTCTCCCAGAGGGATAGCTACGGCAAGGACGTTTCCGCGTTCATGACCGCTTACAACTCCTACATCAGCGGTTCCGGCATGATCCCCCTCTACACTCCCAACGATATGTTCACCGTCAAGCACCTTCTCGTTCAGTATGACAACTCTGACAAGGTCAGCGATACCGTTGAAGGCGTTTTCACCGATGAACAGAACAAAAAGCTTGATGAAATCCGCAAAGCACTTGAGAACGGCATCTCCCTCGACGAGTTTGTTGACAAGTATGTCACCAACGGCGATTACCAGAGCGACACCGTATTCGTGTCCGCAACTCCCGACCCCTCGGCAACTCCCAACCCCGATGCAACTCCCGAGCCCACTGCCGATCCCGATTCCCCCGGCGGCTACAAAGAGCACGGCTACATCATGAACGAAAACCTTCTCAGCAAATATTTCGACGGTTTCGGTGCAGCAGCCTGCCTGCTTTTCTACGGCGATGATTGGAAGATTCCCGCTGAATCCGCATCCCCCGCACCCGATGCAACCGATGCTCCCAAGACCACGGATGCTCCCGCAACGGATGTTCCCGCAACCGATGCTCCCGCAACCACCGATGTTGCTTCCACCGACGTTCCTTCAACGGACGCTCCCGCAACCACCGATGTTGCTTCCACCGATGCTCCCGCAACGGATGCACCCGCAACCGATGCTCCCACCACCGATAAACCCGCCGACGGCGAGACCGACCCCGTCAAGAAGTACGGCATCAAGATATACACCACCACCGACGGACAGAAGATCGCAGAAGTCACCACAAAGACTTCCGGCGGCGGCGTACACTTCATCTTCATCAACGAAAGACTTGGTGCGGGTGATACCGTTATCAAAGCTGAGAACGATGATGCAGCTTACAGGAACGCCAAGAAGTTCTACATCGAAAAAACGGAACAGGATCACTACTCCGAATGTTTCACTGAGTGGAAGAACAATACAAAGATTCGCATGAACGACAAGTATATCGACACTTATGCAAAGCAGTTCCTCGGCATTGCCTGATAGGTATTTCGAAAAGAGCTGAATAAGCTAAGCGATATCCGAACAAAAACCCCCGAGAAATCCGTCAGTGGATTTCTCGGGGGTTTAATGTATCTATCTTAAATCACGCAATCACGTTTATAAGACTCTCCGGCAGAAGGCAGCAGCCGTAGTCCGATTCAAATGCAATCAAAGAACATTCCTCGAAACAGAGCAATTTTTCATCTTTCAAAAAGCTTACTGCCAGTCGTATATTCATTCCTCCGCAGGCATCAGCTGCGCCGTTGCTCCGTGCGCTTTCGATTATGCGTTCCGTTTCCTCTGCATCCGTTTTTTCAACCGAAACCACGGTGCATTCCACATGCTCGGGATAAAAGTCGGCCGCCCCGTCACCGCAAAGCTTAACGGCAATTCTGTGCAGCAGCAGCGAACGAATTGATTCGCCGAGTTTTGATTCGCCCGACGTCGGAACAAGCCTACCGCAGCCTTCCCGCAGTGCAGACAGGTGAGCAGGGTGCAGCATTTTTTCTAAATTGACCGTTTCGCCCGTATTCAAAAAGTTCTGCAATGCTTCCGCAACGCGAGCTGAATCTTCTTCACCGCACTCTCCGCTCACAGAAGCCGGGATGTTCGGCTGTTCGCAGCTCTCATCAGAATGCGAGGAATTTGCCGCATATAACACGGACAGCAGCTCATCAACCGGAAGCAGCTCCGATGACGGGAACGGCATTATCGCCGCCGCAGTTCCCGCAAGCACAATAAAAACCATGCATAAAAGCATGAATGCCGGAATCGGAAGCATCACTCTCCTGCTCCGATGTTTTCTGCCGCATTTCATGCCCCGCTCTTTTTCATTCATTGTCATGATAATTCCTCCATGCATCCCTTCTGTCGGGTTTATTCTTCCCGCAGAGCATATCGGTATTCTTCCCAATGCATATATTCATCGGGTATTCAAAAAAAGCCCTGCACTCAAGCGTGCAAAGCTTTTTTGAGCAGTTATTCAAAATCAAATATCAGTCTACGATTCCATCGTTGAAGCTTTCCGTATCACCGTAGGACGTGTAATTCGTTCTGCCGCGATGTTTGGGCTTTGAGTACGTTTTGGGTACTTTATTCACGCAGTGAATCAATGAAAACTCGCGTTTTGCAATATCCGTTATTCCGCGATTCAGGCAGCTTACGCCGTTCAAATAACGAAGCAGGCGAATTCCGAAGATTCTGAAAACGAGTGCGGCCGCAAGCGCAATGTACGGGTGCGCAGTAAGCTTGACAGAGGCGGAGATTTGCAGCTCATTCTGCGCACCGAACGCTGCAACGGCAGCGCCGAGTTTTGCATTGCCGATAAGCACCGCAATTATCAACACCAGCAATCCGACAATGTACATCGTGCTGCCGACACGCGCAAAATAGTAGCGCAGTTTTCCCCTTGAAAACAAACCGATAATCCCGAACAGCAGGAAATGAATTCCGCAGAGCATAAAATAGCTTTCAACTGCAAGCAAAATACCCTCCGCTGCCGTGATCAAATCCGCGTATTGATTCATATCCGTGCCGAAAGTTCCGGCAAGTCTTGACACCATGCCGCAATAATATGAGAACTGCGGTTTAAGCTGAAGAATTGTCAGCCTGTCGTCAACAACATTTGCCGAAACATATTTCACATTCAGATGAAACCACGGCATCGCAAGGCTCAAAATCAACAGCAATGCAAACACAGCGCAAAGCGGTTTGCTGAAATTGAATTTGCAGCGTTTTTTTCCGGAAACCTGAACCGCTTCACCGCTGAAGCTGTCATCAACAACGGTTCCCGTGCTGTGTGAATCCCTCACGAGTTTTCTTCCGCAAAGCGGGCAGTACTCGCCGGACTCAACCTCAATTTTGCAATCAGGACAATACATTTTTTCCTCCAATCCTTATTTACCCGAGATTTTTTTCAGGCTTCAGTATGTAATTTTTATATCATCCGCACTGAAAACAATGTTTATTGTGCCAAGCTCGTCCGTACGGTAAATCTCAGCATTAACCTGCTTCAGTTTTTGAATTGTATCGTAGTCGGGATGTCCGTAGCTGTTGCCTTTTCCGACGGAAATTATTGCGTATTCCGGGCTGACAGCCTCCAAAAAACCGAGAGAGGAGCTTGTCGTTGAACCGTGATGCGGCACTTTCAAAACATCGGCATCGAACAAATATTTCTCATTGTTCAGCATTGCAGCCTGTTCGGAACGCACGGTTGCATCTCCGGTGAAAATCATCGAGTGATTTGCGTCTTCCACGCGTATGATAAGGCTCCATTCATTCCAATCCGTCTTTGAATACTCATCAAATTCCGGTACGGGCGAAAGAACAGTCACCTTGCAGTCGCTGTCCCAATCAATAACATCTCCCGCCCATACATAACTGCATGGAATGTCTTTTTCTTCAAGCACGGCGTTGATTCGTTTTTGAATCCTCGTTTCAAGCCCCGCTTCGGACATTACATATTTTCCGACATCAAAGGCATCGAGCAGATACGGCATTGAACCGACATGATCCGAATGGGTGTGCGAGCCGATAACAACATCAAGCTGCCGAACACCCTTTTCGCGGATAAACTGCTCAATCTGCTTTGAGTTTGAGGATTCGCCGGAATCAATCAGCATCGTTTTGCCGTTCGGCGAAATAATGAAGAATGAATCGCCCTGACCGACGTCAAGTGCGAATATCTGCATTTCGCCGTCAAAATTTCCTGTGGAATTACCCATTCCGGCATATAAACCGTATGCGGCAGCAAGCACGGCAATGATAATGCCGATGATGCGCACACCGATGGGCAATGACCCTTTTTTATTTCTTTGTTTTTCCATGCTATCAATTATACAGTAATTTGAGCAGAAATTGCAATATATTTGTTGTTTTCGACAAAGAATTAACGGTTATGCCTGTCTGCCGCCGTGAGCTTGACGTCCTGTGCGTTTGCTTTAAATGCGAATTTGTATCTGCGGATGTTTTTTGCAAAAAATTGCGGTAAAACGCAGGATTTAATCCCCTTCCGCATCCAGATACGGCTTTGTGCCGTCGAGCACCGGCAAAGTGATCGTGAATGCTGCGCCTGTCTGCATATTCACGACTCTGATGCTGCCGTGGTGCGCTCTGACAATATCATTTGCCATTGACAAGCCGATTCCGTAGCCTGCTTTTGCGGCGGCTCCGCGATGAAATCGTTCAAACATGAGCGGAAGTTCATCCTCCGGAATGCCCGCACCGTGATCCTCAATGCGAACTTCAATGTTCTGTATGCAGTCTTTGATTATGACGTTAACGGCAGTTCCGCGGGCGGTATGCTCAACGGCGTTTTTAATTATGTTGCTTATCGCCTGCGGCAGCCAAAAAGCATCCGCGGAAATGCAAATTGAATTCTTTGGTTCAAAAAGCAGTTCAACGCTGCGTGCTTCGGCAAGAGGGCTCAGTTCATCACAGCATTCCTTTATTGCTTCTGAAAGATCGATTTTTTCCGGAACCATCGTTATTTTGCCGGATGCAAGCTGGCTTGATTTCAATACCCTGTCCACCTCGTCCGTGAGGCGGTTCATGCAAAGCTGACTCTTCTTCAAAGCTTCAACCTCATCCGGAAGCTTCAATTTCATTTGCAGAATATCCAGTCGAATCTGCAATGCGGTCGCAGCGTTTTTGATTTGATGTGCAATGTTTTCAACAAAATGCGTCATTTCTTCTTCACGATGCGCGGAAGCGGCACGCATGAGCGAAAACTGTGCCGTAAGCTCGGAAAATGCGTTTTGAAGATTCGCAACGGCTCCTTCGTTCAATGTTTCTTCAATGCCGTCCTCCGGATACAGCAAAAAATGCTCAACCGCCTTTGAAAGCCTGTCGAGCTCACGTCTTTGCCTGCAAATATGAAACAATTCACCGCCGAGCACCGCTGCAAGCAGGACGACAAGCCAAATCAGCCATTGCATTGCGTTTTCTCCGTTCGTTTCTTCCGTAAAAACTCTTATTGCTCCGTAACGGGCAATGTCCAGCGGTAGCCTATGCCGCGCACGGTTTCAATGTAGGGCTTGCCGTTAACCTTTCCGAGTTTGTCGCGCAGCCGACTGATATTCACGCTTAAGGTGTTTGCGTCCACAAATGCCGAATCCTTATCCCAAACCAGATACAGAAGCTCCTCACGGGACACGGTCTGTTTCGAATGCGTTATCAGTGCCGCAGCAAGCTTTGTTTCGGTTGCGGTCAGCTCAAGCACGTTCCCTTTTCGCCTGATGCGGCAGCTTGCGCTGTCGTAGCTGAGTTCTCCCGTTCTCAGGACTCCGCTGCTCTTTTTTGATGTGCGGCGCAGCAGAGCTTCAATGCGGACAAGAAGTTCATGCATCCTGAACGGCTTTGCAACATAATCGTCCCCACCGGCACGGAAGCCGCGCACAAGCTCGATTTCACTGCTGCATGCAGTTAAAAAAAGTATCGGCACATTTGAAAACTCTCTTATCCTGCGGCAAAGCTCGTAACCGTCATCCTGCCCTAAACGTACGTCCAGAATAACAAGATCCACACCGCCGTCACGCATTGTCTGCATTGCGGCAGAGGCGCAGTCCGCGCATGAAACGGTATAGCCGTCGCTTTCAAGAATTTCCCGCAGCCCATCGGCAACGTTTTTATCGTCTTCAGTGACAAGTATATGTTTGTTCACGGCACTGCACCTCCTGCCCGTTTTCAGTCATTCAACAACATCCGCATTCCCGTTCGGGGTTCATTGTTTATTATAGCTGATTTGAGACAATCTTTCCATCCTCAATTTTAATTATTCTATCCGCTTTTTTTGCGATCTCAAGATCATGGGTAACGATTATCAGAGTCTGCCCGAAACGCGCCGCACAGCTGCTCAGCAGGTTAAGCGTGTCCTCCCCCGCTTTTTTGTCCAAATTGCCCGTCGGCTCATCCGCAAAAATGATATGCGGCTTTGCAAGAATCGAGCGCGCTATTGCAACACGCTGCTGCTCACCGCCGGAAAGCTCATAAGGGTACTTTTTCAGCTTTTCTTCGATTCCGAGCATCTTTGTAACCTCTGCAAGAAATGTTTCGTCCGGCTTCCTGCCGTCCAACCTCAGCGGCATACAAATGTTGTTCAGCACGGAGTACTCATCCAGCAGATTGAACTGCTGAAACACAAATCCCATGCTGCGTCTGCGAAAGATTGCCATTTTTTCGTCAGAGAACGAGAACATATCCACGCCGTCGATAAGCACTTTTCCGGATGTCGGCCTGTCCAGTCCGCTCAGAACATGAAGCAGGGTGGATTTTCCCGATCCGCTTCTTCCGATTATCGCATAGAAAAGTCCCTTTTCAATCGAAAGATCGACTCCGTTCAATGCGTTCACCGCTCCGGATGATGTTTTGTACTCTTTGTACAGTTTTTCTGCCTGCAAAATAATTGACATAATTTTTCTCCTTATATTTCACAATAAATTTTCGTCCAAGATTCATCTTTCGTTCAAAACGGCCGTTCAGCGTCCGCGAAGCATTGCCGCAAGATCGTTTCGCGTCAGTCGATGCTTTGCTGCACGGGAGAGCAGGATGAGTATCGCTGCGCAGCTAACCGTAATGAGCACAACTGTCAGCGCGTTCGCTCCCCCCTGTGCAAGTCCCGAAAGACCGGATTGCACGAAATCAAGCACATTCATATCTGCATTCACTTCCTGCCGATGGTTATAACGCGAAATTGCGGAAGCAAACATATATGCCGCATACACGAGCCAGCCGCACAATACTGCTGCTGCGCCGCGCAGCGCGGCACGGCAATTCAGCTGCCACCGAAGCTGACGTTTGGACATTCCGAGCGCACGCAGAATGCCGAATTCGCGCTCTTCTCCCTCCGCTTCAAGCGTCAGAATGTTCCCGATAAGCAGCAGCATGACAAGTGCGATGCAGCCGCATCCCGAGTAAATCAATATGAGCTTTTGCAGATCCTCCTGTATATACGCTGCATACTGTTCACGGTTGTTGTTCATTGAAATGCTTTGTTTGGCAGTTATTTCAGCAAGCACACTGTCCGTTGAAACATAGCCGGCATTAAGGTCGGTATATACATTCGCAGTGTTATAGCCGTATTCGGCTTCAACAGCGTTTTTGTCACCGGTAACAAAGCTTCCGCAAAGGCTGCCCGGCTCGCATTCCGTCAGGATGTTTTTCAGGAATTCGTCCGAACAGAATACTGTGTACGGCTGATAAGCACCTGTGAGAATCAGATTGGTTTTTTCGTGATCGAATTCTGCCACGGCAGCGATGCTTACGTTTTTTGTGAGCAGCTTGCTGTAAGCGCCTAACCTGCATGCATCTTCCTCCCGAATGAGTTTTGAACCGTAGCAGCCGACTGAAATTTCATCCCCCGCCGATAAATCGGCTGCGCCGAAGTGTTCACGATTAAAAAACACTCCGCCGTCCGTTCCGACAGGAAAGGACATTATGACACCTTCTCCGTTTGAAAACGCTCGCCATGCCGCCGCGTCAACAGCAGAAGAGTCAATCAATGTGCCGAGGCTTTCCTTCGATAAGGCATACAGGCACACGGCTGCACCGTCCTCAAACCGCGGGTCATATTCACGCAAAGCGGTGAAAAGGCTGCTGTTTTTGTCGCCGTCGAACGTCAGCTCCACCGTCATCGAGTTAAATGCAGCTGCCTTTGTGACGCCGGGTATGCTCTGATAGGTTTTCAGCATATCCGCAGTAATAAGCTGTGCATTTCGACCATCCCTGATAAATGCAACCTCCGAAGATTCCGCATTCAGAACATATGCAGGTTGATTTTGCCATTTATGCATATCGGCTCTCGGATAAAGTGATTCCAGAATGCCGAATATAACCGCACCGCAGAATACAGCGGCAAGCAGCACGACCGCAATGCGGCGAAAAACTTCAAACGCATGCGCACGTCGGCGGGCTGTATGCATCCTGCCCGTCAGCGGCTCTGAAAGTGCGATGCGGAAAACAGCCATTCGCGCCGCAAATATCCCTGCAATCCAGCACAGTGCCGTGACTGCAAGCTGCGACAGCGGAACGTCCACCTGCACCGGTGCGGATTTTGCATACACAAACAGCTTCAGAATCAGCTTTGTTATAATGGTTCCGAGCAGTGTTCCCGCTCCAAGCGCAGGCAGGCACAGAATCAGCGTTTCAAACGTCAGCAGCAGTCTCAGCTGCCGTTTTGTTATGCCTATACTTCGGAAAAGAGCGATTCCTCTGACCTGCTTGCGGAGCTGAACAGCGTATATGCAGACCACTGCAATAACGGTCACGGCAAGAATCAGGCAAATATAAAACGAATGATAATTCGCTTCACCTTTATCCGAAAATGCGGCGGTGTTTATGCAAACAGCTTTGTCCGCATTTGTTCCGCGACGTGTTTTTTGCATGTATGCATTGATACTCTCCGCCGCCTGTCCGCGTTCCGCTTCATCAACTTCAAAAAAGAATTGACGGTTTGCTGCCGCGACCGAAACATGCGCCGCCCCCTCTTCGGACTGCTCATTCATCTGCGCAGCTGTTTCAATTGCTTTGGTCCGCAAATTTTCTCCCGCCGTATTTGTGATAAGCGCACCGCAAACAGGCTTTGAAAGCTTGTTCTCGCTCAATTGCCAAAGGCTCGAGTATTCGCGCAAAACGCCGCACAGTGTGAAGGTGCATTCAACCGGGATTTTTATCCCTTCAACGGATTCTTCGGATTCGGCATCAAAAAGAACGGTGAAGTCAATCTCCTGTCCGATCGTATAATTCTTTCCGAGTTTCGAAAGAGCGGAAGCTTCCAACGCTATTTCACTGTCATGCTGCGGGAACTCTCCGTCCTGCAATTCGATTCGTCCGATTTTGAGCAAATTCCCGTCCGCCGAACCTACGGATGTGACCGCGATGCCGCTTTTTGATACTGCCTGACCGTAGACCGTCGCCGCTCCGATCTCTCCTATGCCGTTCACCGTACTCAAAAACTCCGCATCGCCCTCAATTCCGTACGGTATTGCGCCGTACCATGCGCCGTAGGTGTTCAGCCTGTATTCCGCATTCGTTTTTATAATGCTGCCCGTTATGCAAAGCGTAACAAGCACAGCGGCAAATGAAATTGTCAGAATGATAACCGTAAGCAGGCTGCTGCGCTTTTTCCCCTTCAGCCCATGCAGCGCAAGTTTGAAAAGCTCTTTTTTCATTTTGCTCATTCCTCTCCGTTTTTACGATTTTGCTTGAGTTTCCGACCGTGTAACGGCCGACTCCGCTCGGCAGCAGTGTCTGCTTAAACCAATCTTTGCCGGCTCTGTAATGCATTGCGATTTAACTCATGCTTCTTAAGCAGGCAGGCACAACATCCGATGTTATCCGCCTTTCAACAAACAAAAGTATAGCATGCCATGCTTACAACAGGCTTTCAGCCGTGCTTACAGTTTTGTAAGTTTCGTGCCGCATATCCGAATTTAATCGGTATTCACTTATTATATCACAACTTCGCTGCAAAAAATTGCCGCACCGAACCGCTGTCCGACACGTTGCAAATGCGCGATAAAGCGGCTTCTCATAAGGCGAAATAAGTATATTCCTGTTTTTTCAATATATTTGCATTATTCAGGTTGACTAAACGATGAACATTGAGTATAATGTATCAGTAATTCGAGTCGGCCGCGGTCGGGTTGAATCATTCATTTCCCGCAAGAGAGAGGGGGGAAACTGATAATGGAAATCCGTGTTGGTGAAAATGAATCCTTGGAAAGCGCAATTAAACGTTGGAAGCGTAAATGTGCTCGTTCAGGTATCCTTGCTGACGCAAGAAAGCGTGAGCATTACGAAAAGCCCAGCGTAAAACGCAAAAAGAAGGCTGAAGCTGCAAGGAAACGCAAGTATTAATTGCATCCTGCTTTACCGTTTTTTCAAAATGAATCGGCTTTGCTGTCGTTCATTTTAAAAAGCGAATATGTTTAATCGAAGTGCAGAAGAGCGATTTCGCCCGTCTGCACTTCTTTCGTTTTTGTCTGTTTTTTCGGCCGACCGCCGCTCTTTCATGTTAACATGGGTTCACTAACACGGATTCGGCCGTCAGTTTTTAATCATCCTGCCGATTTCGGTGGACTCTATATACCTTTCTTTAATCGTCTTCAATTCCGTCATATGCGGCTGCGTCATATGGATTTTTTGCAGTTCCGCATTTTCCCATGTTTCGGCAAGCAGCAGTGTGTCGGGATTTTGAACAGAGGCAAAATATTCGTACCGCCGACAGCCCTTTTCATCAAGTATCCGCTGAAGGATCCCGCTCGATTTCACATCGTTCAGAAACGCTTCCCGCATTCCGGGTTTTGCGGTGTAGATAACAAACAGATTAAGTTCATCGTTTTCGTTCATGTTCAGGTTAGTCCCCTTCAATTATTGTTTGTTCACGGTACAACAAAACCGCAGCAGCCGTGCCGATTCCGAAACGGAAATCACAAAGCTGCTGCGGCAATTTCAGGTTCTGTCGCAATTCGAAGCTCTCCCTCGACTGCGAAGAAAAAAATCATTATTCGTCAGCCCTGTGCTGAGCAAAGAGCCTGCATGTTCGGCAATTCCGTGTTACGCAGTTACGCAAAGAACCTGCCGATTCGGCAATTCTGTGTTACGCAGTTACGCAAAGAACTTGCCGATTCGGCAATTCTGTGTTACGCAAAGAACTTGCCGATTCGGCAATTCTGTGTTATGCAAAGAACTTGCCGATGATATCAACGATTTCAGCACCGATGCGCTTCTGAGCTTCGGTGGTGGAAGCACCGATATGGGGAGTGCAGCTGACATGGGGATGGCTGTAAAGAGCCTCGTTCTTGCTGGGTTCTTCTGCCCAAACATCAAGACCTGCTGCATAAACCTTACCGCTGTTGAGTGCATCAAGCAGAGCTGCTTCGTCAACATTTGTGCCGCGGCTGGTATTAATGATAACAACGCCGTCCTTCATCTTTGCGATATTTGCAGCATTGATGATTGCGCCGCCGTCAACTGCGGGAGCATGAACGCTGATGAAATCTGATTTTGCAAGCAGCTCGTCCATTTCAACATAGTTGATGCCGGTCTGCTCTTCAATGCCGGGAATATGGAAAATATCGAATGCGATAACATTCATGCCCATGCCCTTAGCCATCCTGCCGAGAGCCTGTCCGATTCTGCCGAAACCGACGATGCCGAGGGTTTTGCCGTGAATCTCAATGCCCTTGTATGCCTTCTTTTCCCATTTGCCTTCGCGCATGGTGTGACCCGCAACGCTGATGAAGCGAGCACAGGAAAGCATATGAGCCATTGCAAGCTCTGCAACAGCATCGCTGGAAGCGCGGGGAGTGTTCATGACCTTGATGCCCTTTTCTTCGGCATATTTGTGGTCGATATTGTCGATGCCGACGCCGCCGCGGATGATGAGCTTCAGTTTGCCGGTTTCGCATGCCGCATCAATGATGGGAACGCGAACTTTGGTTGCGGAACGAACAACGAGAACATCAAAGTTCTTTACCTGTTCTGCAAGCTCTGCCGGCTCATAGAACTGTTCAACGACTTCATGACCCTGTGCGCGCAGTGCGGCAACAGCATTCTTTTCCATACCGTCTGATGCAAGAATACGCATAGTATAATCTCCTTAATAATGTATAATTTATCAATTGGGTGAAAACTGTCGCGGGCAGGGTGCGAAACGCTGCCCGCAGCAGTCGGCTGCATTTTTAGTGACAGCAAACGGACTCAGGCTCAGCCCTTGTAATTTTCCTGCTCGTATTTGCGGAGGAAATCAACAAGAGCAACAACGCCTTCCTTGGGCATTGCGTTGTAGATGGAGGCGCGCAGACCGCCGACGCTCTTGTGGCCCTTGAGGTTGTCAAAGCCCGCTGCCTTGGTTGCTGCAACAACTTCCGCATCTGTTTCTTTAGAAGCGGTTACAAAGGGAACGTTCATGAGGGAACGGAATTCCTTTTCAACCGTGCCGCGGAACATCTTGGACTCATCAAGGAAGTCGTAAAGGATCTTTGCCTTTTCTTCGTTCATCTTTGCCATGACTTCAAGGCCGCCGATCCTCTTGAGGTACTTGAATACCTGACCGCAGACGTAAATGCTCCAGCAGTTGGGGGTGTTGTACATTGAGCCGTTGTTCGCATGGGTGGCATAGCTCATGTAGGTGGGAACGAACTGGGGCAGATCCTCACGGATGAGGTCTTCACGCATGATTACGATTACCATGCCTGCCGGGCCGATGTTCTTCTGTACGCCGCCGTAGATAACGCCGTAATCGGAAACATTGCAGGGCTTTGAAAGGAACATTGAGCTCTGGTCGGAAACAAGAATCTTGCCCTTGGTGTTGGGAAGAGTCTGGTATGTGGTTCCGTGAATCGTCTCGTTTTCGCAGATGTAAACATAATCCGCATCCTCACTGATGGGAAGATCGGAACAATCGGGGATGTAGCTGTAATTGCGATCCTCGCTGGTTGCAACAAGGTTGATCTTGCCGTATTTCTTTGCTTCGTTATATGCCTTTTTGGACCAGTTGCCGGTTACGATATAGTCAGCAACGCCGTTTTTCATAAGGTTCATGGGCAGCATTGCAAACTGAAGCGTTGCACCGCCCTGAATGAACATGACCTTGTAGTTATCGGGAATGTTCATAAGGTCGCGCAGATCCTGTTCGGCTTCGTCGATGATCTGCTGGAAAACCTTGGACCTGTGGCTCATCTCCATGACGCACATGCCGCTGCCTTCATAGTTGAGAAGGTTGTCGCGCACACTCTCAAGAACCTCAACGGGGAGGATGGAGGGGCCTGCGGAGAAGTTATAAACACGATCGTATTTCATAGCAAAAACTCCTTTAGAAAAAATAGTTCGCTTGTTTTTGGGAAGCCGGGCCGCAGTTGATTCAATGCTGTTCAACCTTTTCCCGAGAAAATCCCGTTAGATTGATTATAACGCTAATTCATGCCTTATTCAACCGCGAAACCGAGTTTTTTGCCTATATATTTTTTCTAATATTTTCTAATATTTCTGCCGCCTTCGTCCTGTTGTTTCGGCAGGATTCAGCCGTTCAGAATATATGTTCCGAGGTTCAGGTAACCTGCAAAAAGCAGCCACGCGATATACGGCAGCATCAAAATACCCGAAACTTTATCAAGTTTGAAAAAACTGCATGTCATTACAATCACGGTGATGAGCAGCATCACAAGCAGAACGAACGCCGCAAGGCGAAGATTAAGCGTGAAAAACAGCGGCGTCCAGAGCATATTCAAAATGAGCTGAACGAGGTAAACGCGGAGCGCACACGCCGCCTGCCCGCCGATATCCGAATTGCCTCCGCACCGAACTGTTCCTCCGCTGCGATCCTGCTTGCCGATAATATATATTCTTGCCGCCGATATCCCCATCAAAACGAACAAAATTGTCCACACGACCGGGAAAAGCCACGACGGCGGTGCAAGCGGCGGCTGTCTGAGCGCGCCGTACTCCTTCATGGCGGACATTGCAAAGACGGAAGATATCCCTCCCGCCGCAAGCGCAGCCGCAATAGAAACGATGTACACCCATGTTTTGCTGATTTTTTTCGATTTCATAAAAGATTCCTTTCAACCTTGTTTATTTGTACTCGCAGCTGCATTCCGAAAACTCCGGGCGGCTCGGATTTGCCGCCGCTTTTGCTCATTCAGGTGCAGCTTCCATCAGCATTATTTGAAATTTTGCTAATATATATGCCCGATTGCCGCAAAAGTGCTTGCATATTGCTTAAAAAGGTGATAAAATACCGGTGTTTGATTTTCGTCCCGTGTATTCGTATGCGGTTTTGCAGGGTATGTTCCGCATTCTGCGGTTTTTCCTTCAATCGCATTCAACCTCATACACGGCAGATTCGGCAAGGAGGTGTAACGAAATGGGTAAGTTTTGTGAAGTATGCGGTAAGGGCGCAATGAGCGGTAATCTCGTCAGCCATTCCAACAGGAAGACCAGGCGTATCTGGGCTCCCAACGTACAACGTGTTAACGTCATCGTCAATGGTACTCCTAAGAAGATGAATGTATGCACCCGTTGCCTGCGTTCCGGCAAGGTTCAGCGTAACGTCTGATTGCTGCTTTCAACGGTATCGCTATGAGAACAGAATTTTCTATGGATAAGATTGTAGCTCTGTGTAAAAACCGGGGCTACATTTTCTCAGGATCGGAAATTTACGGCGGGTTGGCGAATTGCTGGGACTACGGTCCGCTCGGCGTTCTTTTCCTTAACAACATCAAAGGCGCATGGTGGCGCAAATTCGTTCAGGAAAGCCCCTATAATGTCGGCGTTGACTGCGCGATTCTGATGAACCCCGAAGTATGGGTTGCAAGCGGGCACGTTGTCAATTTCAATGATCCGCTCATGGATTGCAGAGCCTGCAAAGCAAGGTTCCGCGCCGATAAGCTTATCGAAGATTATGCCGAAGCAAACGGTCTTGCCGATGTTCACCCCGACGGCTGGACGAACGAACAGATGGAAGCATACATCAACGAAAAGGGCATTGTCTGCCCCGAATGCGGAAAGCATGATTTCACCGGCATCCGCAAATTCAACATGATGTTCAAAACCTTCCAGGGTGTCAACGAAAACACGGCAAACGAGATTTATCTTCGCCCCGAAACCGCGCAGGGCATTTTTGTAAACTTTCAAAATGTTCAGCGCACGATGCGCAAAAAAATCCCGTTCGGGATTGCACAGATTGGCAAATCTTTCCGCAACGAAATCACTCCGGGCAACTTCATTTTCCGCACAAGGGAATTTGAGCAGATGGAGCTTGAATTCTTCTGCGAACCCGGCACGGAACTTGAATGGTACGACTACTGGCGCAGCTATTGCTACAACTTCCTCCGCAGCCTCGGCATGAGTGAGGAACGGCTGCGCAGGCGTGAACATTCACCCGAAGAGCTTAGCCACTATTCCAACGGCACAACCGATATCGAATATCGTTTCCCGTTCGGTTGGGGTGAACTCTGGGGCGTTGCAAGCCGCACCGATTATGACCTTAAAGCTCATGCGGAACACAGCGGCAAGAGCATGGAATACATGGATCCGTTCACGAATGCCCGATACATTCCCTATTGTATCGAACCCTCCGTCGGCGCAGGCCGCATGGCTCTCGCATTCCTCTGCGATTGCTACGATGAGGAGACTCTCGAAAACGGCGATGTTCGCAACGTTCTGCATCTGCATCCCGCGCTCGCTCCCTACAAGGCCGCCGTTCTTCCGCTTCAGAAGAAGCTCGGCGACAAAGCCAAAGAGCTTTATGCAATGCTGTCCAAGCATTTCATGGTCGATTACGATGAGACCGGTGCAATCGGCAAACGTTATCGCCGCCAGGACGAAATCGGAACCCCGCTCTGCATAACAGTTGATTTTGAAACTGTTGAAGGCGATCCCGCCAACGATATGCAGAAGGACACCGTCACCGTTCGCGACAGGGACACAATGCAGCAGATTCGTTTGCCCATTGACCAACTTGTTCCCTATATCGAGAAAAAAATCGAGTTCTGAGTTTGAGCGGCTTACAGCCGCCGCCCATGCATAATCAACCCGCACGGTATATCCCCCGTGCGGGTTTTATGTTTCCTGCTGCATACGGCTGTCTGCATCAAACCGGAAACGACTCGTTGTCAGCACTCGGCACGGAGTCAAGAGCCGATTCACGGAGTCCGCACCCGAAAAAACCGCAGAGCGGAAAGCCCTGCGGTTTTTGGGAGATAAGTGTTGAAAATACTTTAGGAGTTTTCATCCGGCAGAAACTGCTCGGGCAGAGCCTGCCGTGTCATCGAATCAGCCCCTGAGAAGCTTTACGGTTTCGGCAAGCTTTTCAAGATCGGCAGCATTGCAGCGACCGAGCTTCTGCATTGCAACGACGAAATCGGAGAGACTTGCGCCCTCGTTGCCGTTGAGCAGATGACCGCGGGTCTGTGCAACATATTCTGCACGGGTAAGAAGGGGCAGATATTCGAAGCTGCGAACCTTCTTGCCGACGATTTTGATGAAGCCCTTCATGTTGAGGCGGTTAACGAAAGTCTGAACGGTCTGATAAGTCCAGTCATGGCCCTCGATTGCCTGCCAAATGTCGGTGATGATAACGGGTTTGCCTGCTGCCCAGATAATCTCCATTACTTCGAGTTCTGCAGCGGATACGTCTTTGATAATCATAGTCTTTACCTCACATATATTGTATTCACTGGTTATATTCTACTCTGTCCGGCTAAAAATTGCAATACCGCATTCAAGAATTTTTAACAAAAATTGCCCTGTTGGCACCAAAAAAAGCCACAAAACAGCATTTGTACTAATTTTGACTTGTTTAGTACATATAATTGCCACATTTTCTTGTCAGCCTGATTAGTTTGCAGCCAAAGTTAACAGTATGTTAAAAAGGCGTGAAATAAATTTTTTCGCCGTATGTATGGTGCGCAAAGCGAGCTTACTGCGCTGAGCGGAACGCATTATACAAACTTCCGCATCCTTGCAAGAGCTGCTTTTTCAAGGCGGCTCACCTGCGCCTGACTTATGCCGACCGATTTTGCAACCTCCGTTTGTGTCTTCCCGTTAAAGAAGCGAAGTTGTAAAATTTTTCTTTCCCGTTCCGAGAGTTTGCTCATGCCTGTTGAAATTGCAATGCCGTCCAGCCAGCGATTATCGTCCGCCGTGTCATCCTTGACCTGGTCCACAATATAGACCGCATCACCGTCATCCCGAAAAATAGGTTCATTGAGCGAAATCGGATCGGAAATTGCATCCAAGGCGAAAACAACGTCGCTCTCGGGAACGCCCAATTCTGCAGCTATTTCGTTTAAACTTGGTTCAACACCCTTTTCATCAACCAGCCTGCTTCTGACCTGCATCGCGTGATAGGCCGTGTCGCGCAGAGAGCGGCTGACTCTTATGCTGCTGTTGTCGCGAAGGAATCGTCTGATTTCACCGATAATCATCGGCACGGCATATGTGGAGAAGCGGACATTATGGCTCAAATCGAAATTATCGATCGCTTTAATCAGCCCGATGCAGCCGACCTGGAACAAATCATCCGGCTGTTCGCCGCGGTTTGAGAACCTTTGAATAACGCTCAGCACAAGCCGCAGATTCGCCTGAATAAATTCATCACGCGCCGATTCATCACCTGATTTTATCCGTTCGAGCAGCTCAGTGCTCTTTTTATAGCTGATACGCGGAAGTTTCCCGGTGTCCACGCCGCAGATTTCCACTTTGTTGATTGCCATTGCCGACCTCCGATTCAAGTTTGTTTTTCGGTTAACACGTCAAACAACAAATCTTTGATAAGCAATTGTTATTCAACGTTTTTCTTATATTCAAATAATGGACATTTTCGGAATAATTTATTCAGGTTTTTTTGCCCTTTTACGGCGAAAATCGGAAAAGCAATTGAAATAGTTTCTGATTCGACAAAACTCATCCGGAAAGCGTATTTTTTGTTTTGTGCAAAAGCATTCTTTGAAGTTCGTGCGCATCCGACCGCACATCGGGTTCAATGCCGATAAACCGCCGCAAAAAAACCCGGCGGAAACGCAGGAGGCACCGGCGGTGTGCTGTATATAAAAATTTTCTTGTTTACATTTTCATGAAATCCTGCTAAAATGCCTTGCACAACGGTTCAGGAGATTTTTGAATATGCTCAGGATTAAAAAATCTGAATTTGTAACGAGCGTCGGTAAAAACGGGGGCTATCCCTCCGAGGGCGGTGCCGAAATTGCAATCGTCGGCAAATCAAATGTCGGCAAATCGTCAATTATAAACTCGCTCTGCAACATGAATAAACTTGCAAAAACATCACAAAAACCCGGAAAGACGCGGCTTATAAACTATTTTCGCATCAATGGGGATTTCTACATTGTAGATCTTCCCGGATACGGCTTTGCACAGGCGTCAAAGCAGGAGCAGGCACAATGGGGCGAACTTATCGAAAGCTACCTTGCCTCCGGAAGGGTGAAGCATATTTTCATGCTTGTGGATATTCGCCACGAGCCGACTCGCGATGATAAACAAATGTTTAAGTACATACTCTATTATGCGATTCCGTACACGCTCATTGCAACCAAAGCCGATAAACTGGCAAAAACGCGACGCAAACAGGCTGCGGTTGCCCGTGCCCGCGAACTCGGCGCACCACCGTATGCAATTGCATATTCGAGTGAAACCGGTGACGGCAGGTCGGAGCTGCTGGAAAGGCTCGAAGCGGTTGCTTACGGTGACATAATCGGCAATGATTCCGAAACGGAAGCTGATTCAAATTCTTCCGCCCCCGCAGCGGAAACAATTTCGGCGTCCGAAAAAACTCCGGTTTAAGTTTGTTTCGGCAAAAAGGGCGCAGAATCATGTTTTTCATCTGCTGCCCGATTATTCCGAGCGTTTGAGAAACGAAACCCGGCATATCAAGCGGCGGCTTAAACGGCGGCGCTGATTTGTTTTCGGAAAACTTTTGGGGACAAATTTTCAATTTTTATGCAATTGCCTATTGACATGACGGGGCAATGTCAGCATAATATGGTAGGCGTTGATTGATGCGGGCAAAAAGCGCAGAGCGTATCCGTCTCAATCACCGCTTATCAAAGCAATGCGGGTCGATTGCCGCACCCGTGTTCATAAAATCAAATCGGCAATAAATAAATTATTTTTTCGAGGGTTAAACCATGGGCTACAAGAAATGTCCAAGATGTGAGTTGAATTATATTCGTGATGACCAACAGCTTTGCGATGTTTGTTCAAGAAAGCGCAAAGCCTCCGATGATGACAACGAGGTTTTGATGTGCATTGAATGCGGCGAGAATCCCGCCATGAAGGGCAAGGAGCTTTGTGCCGCATGTTATAAAGAGAGTCTGCGTCAGGAAAGGCTCGGCAAGCAGCATAAGACCATTGCCGCACTCGACGAAATGGATAATTCAGATATGGAGGACGTCGGTGTGCCCCTTGACGAAGCGGAAATTCCCGAAACGGAAATTCCGGAGCTTGACAGCAGCTTCGATGATGACGATGAAGGCTATATTGACGAAGACCGCGAAAACGGCGACGATTGACAGCATTGCATTGCATCCCCGCATAGCCCCGCTGCTTTATCGGCAGCAGACTGACTGAACGGTAATATTCTGATGAAACTATTCGCAATCGGAGATCTGCATCTTAACGGCAAAGCCGATAAACCAATGGATGTTTTCGGTTCCAATTGGGATAGGCACAGAGAAAAGATATTTGATGCATGGCAGAGTCTCGTCTCCCCAAGCGACTGTGTGCTTGTTCCGGGCGATATCTGCTGGGCAATGTATCTTGAAGACGCCGTTGACGATCTGAACTCAATTGCGGAACTTAACGGCACAAAGATTCTTATCCGCGGCAACCACGACTACTGGTGGGCATCGCCGACGAGGATACGCGCCGTTTTGCCCGCCGGTATGTATATTGTTCAGAATGATTCGGTTGATATGGGTGCGTTTTCGGTATGCGGTTCACGCGGTTGGATGCTTCCTTCGGCTGCCAACTTCGGAAAAGCCGACGAAAAGATTTTCAACCGCGAATTGATACGGCTTGAAATGTCGCTTAAGGCGGCTCGGCGTGCGCCTGTCATAACGATGCTGCATTATCCACCTGTTGCCGAAAACGGCATGCGGACGGCTTTTACGGAGCTTATTTCGCAGTATCCCGTGCAGCAGGTTGTGTATGGGCATCTTCATGCGCAGTCATGCAGGCTCGGCTTTAACGGAACGCTGGACGGCATACGCTACTCACTTTGTTCGGCCGACTTTTTAAATTTCGCACCGAAACAAATCGCAGAATTCTGACAAATACTTGAATGTTTGGAACAAAACAGACTGCCGCAAAAGCCGGGTGGTCATAAGACAGTTTCATTCCCGGCAGTAATGTCTGCCGGGAATGTTGTTGCATATATTAAAGTCATATGATAGAATTAAACAAAACAATAAGTCGGAATAATAAGGTAGGTAAGGTCTAACATGCCAACAATTCAGTTAAAGGCGATGACGCGAGAACTATGTCACGAACTGTACAAGCATTGGACGAATGATGCGTCTATCTATATGGATATGCACCTGTTTCAGCCCTATGTTTATGACGAAGCTGCGGTAAATCGATATTTTGATATGAAGGGGCAGGATGCTTCACGCAGACTGTTTGCGATCATGCTTGGAGATAAGGTGATCGGGGAATTGCAATTGAAGCAGATCGACCATGATAAAAAAGAATGTTCCCTGAGTATCCATATGCAAAACGACGCAGTGAAGGGAAGGGGATACGGAACGCAGGCAGAACGTTTGGCGGTAAAAACTGCCTTTGACGAGTTGGGAATGGCTGCGGTAAACGCAGATACCATCAGGAAAAACACCCGGAGTCAGCATGTGCTGGGGAAAGTAGGATTTCGTTTTGTCAAAGAAGATGAAACATTCAAATATTACCGTATCGAGCGGTAAACTCCAATTTGCCGAACTGATAAAAGCGCACTTCTATACACCTTTCGGTGTACCGTGCGAGCATCCCTTGCCTCTCCCCTTGGGAGAGGTGGCCGAGCGTAGCGAGTGCCCGAAGGGGAGAAGTACCCGGGAATACATCTTGCCTCTCCCCTTGGGAGAGGTGGCCGAGCGCAGCGAGGACGGAGAGGGCAACCAATGACTATACCAAAAGACAACACCCAATTAGAAAATGCCCGGCGACTTCGCAGGGAGATGACACCCCATGAGCGTAAGCTCTGGTACCTTTTTCTCCGCAAATATCCAGTAAAAATTTATAAACAGCGGATTATCGGCAGATTCATCGTGGACTTTTACTGTGCTTCGGCCGGACTGGTCATTGAATTGGATGGCTCTCAGCATTATGAACCTCAGGGGCTTGCTTATGATGCGGAACGTTCTCAATTCCTGATGTCTCTTGGGTTGGAGATTCTGCGATTCTCCAACCGGGATATCGACAGGAATTTTCGTGGTGTGTGCACACAAATTGATCTTATCATTCGAAAAAGGCTGCAAGACCCTCTCAGTCACCTGCGGTGACAGCTCTCCCAAAGGGAGAGCCAAGGGGCTGTACCCCATTACATAATATGTTGGCAAATGGAGCGTATCTGCATCGATACGCTCCATTGACTGTTTTATGAACACCCATCTAACGCACAAGCGTTTTTGTGACAGTCTGTTTAAAGTTATTTTAAAAGCTCATCAACGATTGAATTCCGCTGCCGGTGTCCGCAACGCCCGTACGCGCAGTTCTTCATTTCGGCAGCATGAAATGAACCGTTTTGTTTTTCAGCGAAATGCGGAGAACCTCTGCCCCGCGCTCTGTAAGCTCTTTCTTGTATTTCAGAAAAGAATGATCGATTTGAAAACCGAGCATATCCTCGATTTCATCGAAGGTTAGGCTGAATTGCCCCGGTTCATGCTGCATGACATAATTCCACAGCGGTTCGTATTTACTCATTGCCGCACCTCCTTATGTATATACTTATGTATATATCAGATCGGCTTTGAATCGCCCGAAGTTTGCCGAGCATTATTGAATTATACCACAAAACAAGCCTTTTTTACAGGTTTTGACAGATGCTGTATTCCATGTTTTTTTGACATGATTTTAATAGTTTTCAGCAATATATTGTCACAAATTGTTGACATGCACCGTCAAAAGTGTTATCTTATTCAAGATGGATCTTTAAGAGCGGTACGGAGATGCCGGCAAGATTTACGGACTTATGAATAAATTGGAGCTGTGTCCCGGGCATTATGCCCGAATCGGCTGTTGCTTTTTGTTTTTCTGTATGCTTTGCTGTGCGGCAAAGCTTTTATTTTGCCCTTCTGCACTCTTCCGTTTCGAATTTACCCTTCCGTCCGAAATACTTTCAGGGAGAAAACGACGATGAAACTTATCTATGACGTCAACGACAAACCCAAGTTCCGTGCGAATCTTGTTTTCGCATTCCAGCAGCTGCTTGCTATCATAGCGGCAACACTGCTTGTTCCGACCCTTGTAAACAGCGCATTCGGTGAAGCAATCCTTGACCAGGGCGCAGCATTGTTCGGCGCAGGCGCAGGCACCCTTGTCTACATTCTTTTCACAAAGAAAAAGAGCCCTGTTTTCCTGGGCAGCTCCTTTGCATTCATCAGCCCGTTGATCGGCGCATGTTCATTCGGCTATTTCGGCATTCTTATCGGCGCATTCATTGCAGGTATTGTTTACGTCATCATTGCTCTTATCGTTCATTTTGCCGGCACCAACTGGGTTGACAAGCTCCTTCCCCCCGTTGTCATCGGCCCGGTAGTTGCGCTTATCGGTCTCAGCCTTTGCGGTTCCGCAATCAACAATGTCAACAACACCGCCGCCTCTCCCGACGGTTATAACCTTGTGTGCATTCTTATCGGCATCATCACATTCTTTGCAACGGTGCTTGCATCCGTTAAGGGCACAAAAACGATGAAGCTGATTCCCTTTATCATCGGCATTGCCGCAGGGTATGCCGCTGCATCCGTATTCACCGTTATCGGCAACAAATGCGGCATTGATTACCTTAAAATCGTTGATTATTCCCCCTTGGCAAACAATTTTGAAACCGTAACTTTCGGCAGCTTCATTTCCCTGCCCAAGTTCACCTTCCTCGGCGCAATCAACGAAGGTGCGGGCAAAATCGATGTTGCCGCCGTTGTCAAGCTCTTTGCACTGTTTGCGCCCGTTGCGTTCGTTGTTTTTGCCGAGCATATTGCAGATCACAAGAACCTCGGTTCAATTATTGACCGCGATCTTATTAAGGACCCCGGTCTGCCCCGCACTCTTCTCGGCGACGGCATCGGCTCCATTGTCGGTGCGATTTTCGGCGGCTGCCCCAATACAACCTACGGCGAAAGCGTCGGCTGCGTTGCCATCACGGGCAATGCTTCCGTTTCCACCATCGGTCTTACTGCAATCATGGCAATTCTGCTTTCATTCTTTACGCCGTTTGTTGCATTCGTCAACACGATTCCCAGCTGCGTCGTCGGCGGTATCTGCATTGCACTCTACGGCTTCATTGCTGTCAGCGGCCTTAAGATGCTTCATGAAGTTGATCTCGGCGAATCCGAGAACCTGTTCGTTGTAAGTGCGATTCTCGTCACGGGCATCGGCGGGCTCTCCCTCAACTTCGGAGGCGTGGTTGAAATTCCGAACATTGCAACCGCACTCATTATCGGTGTTTTGACCAAGCTCATTGTCGGCAAAGTTAAGTCAAACAAATCCGCCGGTAAAAACTGAGCAGGTATATCAACATCGAAACCTCACATAAATCACGATAAACGAAAAAGCACGGGAACTTCCGTGCTTTTCCGTTGTTTTCGTTTTTAATCCGAAGCACAAACCGGCTTTCAGGGTTTTATGTGCTTTATGAGTTCTTATCTTTTTCGCTGTCGCGAAGCCTCGTCAGTTTTTCAACATATACATCGCAAAGTTCCTTTGCGTACTCACTGTCCCTGCTGCCGGCAACGATGCGGAAGGAAGCATCCGCAGTTCCGGCGGGGCGAACACACACCCAACCCGTGTCACGCTTTAGGCGCAAACCGTCAACAAGTTCTCCGTTTTTTTCGCCCTCTGCAAGCATCCGAAGCATTCTGCCGATATCTTTCCATGCGGTGCGTATGCTCTTTTCCGAAGTATAGACTTTTGGCAGAGCTTCCGCATAATCTTTCAACTCTCCCGAAACAAACATCTCACAAAGCTTCACGACCGCCGCTTCCGGCTCATACAGTGCGGGGTAATATGCGTTTCTTGCAAAGGACAGCCGTCGCTGCTCGGCCAAGCTTTCCTTTGAGTATATAAGCTGAACACCCTGCTTCTTTATATCATCACGATAGGGCTCCGGCAATGAAACGGGCACGACCAACAGTTCAGCACCCCCTTCCTTTTCCGGCAGTCCGAATGCCCCGCCGCCGCAGTTTACGGCAAGCGACCTCGCGATAACCGTCTGCACCTCGCTGTTGCCCAATATGATATCCCCGCTTATTGACAAGCTGATTTTGCCATCATTATCAATTTGAACCGCAATCGTGTTTTCATCAAACACGGGGGAAAGTCCGTTTTCCGCGTAGCTTCTTTCAACATTCCAGCCGAGCCGCAGCAAAACCCTGCTTATCACCCTGCCGGACTGTTCGGGCGCACCGATACGCAGCGTGCGCTTGTTATTCAGCATCAGTTCACGCCGAATGCCGCAGAGAAGACGCTGCTCATAGGCTTCTTCAAGCCCGTTCAGATTTCCGATTATGCCGAGTTCGGCATCAAGAGTGGGCTTCTGTTCTCCGAAAAGGAAACCTGCGCGCACAGAGCGCATTGCATCGGGCGAAAGCTCAATGCCGTTTTCATCAAACAACACGAGTTCGGCGTTTCTTCCGTTGTTATTGACATAGATTCCTCCCGCGCAGCCCGTTTTGCGCACGGTATACGAGAATGCGGACATGCTTGCGGCATTCACGGCCTCGGCATCAACGCCCTGCGACGCAATGCCCGCAAGCGCCGCATACTTCAGCACGACCGAAATCGGCTCACCCGATGCACAGACAGCCGCCTTTGCGGGCAGAGCAAATCTTGAAGCAAAAGCCGCTCCGACACGCAGCGCCGCCTCCGGAGTCATCTGTTCATCCGCATACCCGTGAACAATGCAGCCGTCAAATTCAACACGGCGCGCGGTGCTGCCCCAAACGATATTGTCCTTGCAGCTGCTTCCGTTTTCAATCTGTTTATGCGGCCAAATGCAAACATTCGGAAGAACAGTCACGCCCGCACCGACATGAGTTCCCGCTCCGATCGCGCTCCCCTCAAAAAGCGAAACACGTTCATCGATTTTTGCATCCTCACACACAACCGCTCCGCGCAGCTCGGAATCAAATCTTATGTGTGAACGCTCAAACAAAACCGACCGTTTTACGCTTGCACCCTCTTCAATTGACGATGCGCTCCCGACAACCGAATACGGTTCAATGCAAACTCCGTCCGCAATTCTTGCGCCGCTGCCGATATAACAGGGCGGAATCAGCTTTGCACGCCCGGAAATGTTTGCATTCGGTTCAATCAGCACGCCGCCGCAATCCTTTGCTATGGTTGAAAACGCACATTTTCCGTTCAGCATATCCTGCTGTGCTTGTCTATATTGGGCAATATCGCCGATGTCGCACCAGTACGCGTCAGTTACATGACCGCGGATTTTCATTCCGCGACGCAGCATTTCAGGAAACAAATCCTTTGAAAAATCAAAATCCGTATCCTTCGGGATAAGTTCCAGTGCATCGCCGTTCAGGATATATATTCCTGTGTTCGCATAATCGCTGAACACTTCGCTCCGCTCCGGCTTCTCCAAAAAACCTTTTATCGTGCCGTTTTCGTCCAGCAATGCAACGCCGTATTCCGTGGGTTCCGCAACACGTTTCAGAACTATCGTTGCAGCAGCATCGCTTTGCTCATGCGCGCGAATCACGGCTGAAAGGTCAATATCCGTAATCCCGTCACCGCTCAGAACAAGGACGCTCTCCCCCGCCCCTTTTTGAGCAATTTGACCGGCGGAAGATTCTCCGTCGGAGGTATTCCCATGAGAAATCCCTCCCAAAGCCGCACGGACGCTCCCTGCGGTGCCGAGTTTTCTGCCAGGCTCCGAATAGCTTGCGGAAATTCCCCATGCTCCGCCGCTTCCGATATGTTTTTTAATCATATCACCAAGGTAATGCAGCGTAAATACCGCCTCGTTGATATTGTGCTTTGCAAGAAGATCCATTGTGTAATCAAGAATGGGTCTGTTGAGCAAAGGAATGAGGGGTTTCGGTTTCGTGCAGGTCAACGGCCGCAGACGCCTGCCGTCCCCGCCTGCCATTATAACAGCTTTCATAAAAATAATACCGCCTTTCGATTGAAATTGCGGTATTATTGTATGAATCTTTAATAAATTGAATCAGCGGTAATTATTTCCTGTCCTTGCGGCGCAGCAACTTCGCTCGATTTGCAAATTTGCATGAAACAGGCGCAGCCGAACCCGCTTGAGCATTAAAAATACTTAATGCCGTAGAAATAACAGTTACCTTCAATCGTTGCGTAATATTTTGTGTAATCCGTCCATTCCGTGCCGAGATATGCGGCGCGATAAAACAGAACTTTTTTCGGCAGAGTGCTGCCGTGCTGCAAAAACACGTATTTTGCGGCAGCCATCGCCTTTGAATTCGGCGTTATTGAATTCAGATACGCACGCGAATAACCAAACTGACCGGATTGGAAGATGACCCCGGGAACACTGTTCGGGAATTTTCCCGATTTGTTCTTTACACGGTTATAAACTATGCTTGCAAGTGCCCTGTATCCGATGTAGGAACTGCCCGGGCCTTCTGCGTGAATAAGTGCGGCAACAAGGCGAATATCGCTGTCCGAAAACTCACTCGGATTCGGGTCATACATCGGCGGCTGAGTCACAACAGGTTTTGGTGTTGCATATGTGCCGACGGTGACAAACTGACGGAAAATGTAACCCGTCTGCCCGTCAAGATCCACTTGGAACCACTCGCTCGTTTTTCCTGTTATGTAGAACTCCGTTCCAAGCGTGCAGATTCTGAGAATTGCAGCGGATGTTGACGGCTCCTGCCGCATATTCACAAATGTTTCGTTCGCGTAACCCGGAACATAGTTAACTTCCTGCATAGGTTCCGGGGTCGGTGTGGGTTCCGGAGTCGGTGCAGGCGTCGGCGTCGGCGCTGCCGTCGGTGCAGGCGTTGCGGTTGGTTCCGGCGTGTCTGTCGGAATCGGCGTGCTGCTCGGCGATTCCGTGCTGCCGAAATCCGTTCCATGCGGCGTTTCATCCGCTCCGCTTATGTTTACAACATAATCGTCGTTACCCTTGTTCTCCGCACCGGATGCCTTTCCCGTGCATCCTGCCGCAATTGCGGCAAGCGCAATGAACAAAGCCAAGACAATCAGCAGGTGTTTGTTTTTTTTCAAAAACTTCACAACTTGCTTCCTCCTTCGGGTAGAATTTATACCTTTTGGGATAGTGTTCCTTTCAGATGATATACCTATTCATATCATCGGCATTATTTCGGGAAATACGTTCTGAAACGTATTTTTCATCGATCACAACATCGATCATCGGGTGATCTCCCGTTGCATTAAAGGAAATATCCTCAAGAAGATTCTCAATTATTGTGTGCAAACGCCGCGCACCGATATTCTCACCGGTTTCGTTTGCGTGGAAAGCCGCTTCCGCAACGGCGCGGAGAGCCTCCTGTTTGAACTCGATTCGGATATTATCCGTTTCAAGCAATGCGGCATACTGTTTTGTTATTGCGTTCTGCGGAGCGGTCAGTATCCGCTCGTAATCATCCGTTGTGAGCGCATTGAGCTTCACAACGATCGGAAAACGCCCCTGAAGCTCCGGAATCAGGTCGTTTATCTTCGAAACATGGAACGCACCCGCTGCGATAAACAGCATATAGTTCGTGCGCACGGGGCCGTATTTGGTTGAAACGACAGAGCCCTCGACTATCGGCAGGATGTCCCTTTGTACGCCCTCTCGGGAAACATCGGGGCCGCTGCCCGCGCCCTTTGCGGCAATCTTGTCTATTTCATCGATGAAAACAATGCCGTCCTGCTCCGCTTTGTCTATTGCATCGCGCACGACCGCATCCATGTCAACAAGTTTTTCCGATTCTTCATTTGAAAGAATGCGCCTTGCATCGCGAACCGTTACTTTGCGTGCTTTTGTCTTTTTGGGAAGAACCCCGCCGAACATTTCATTCAGATTCAGATCTATTCCCATTGCAAGCATGGTATCGTTACCTGTTGCGGTTTCCGCAACCTCGATTTCGATCATTTCATCCTCAAGCCGACCGGCCTGCAAATCGCTGATTATTTTGTTTCGTTTGGAGATATGCTCCGCCGTCTGTTCCTCTGTCGGCTCATTCTTTTTAACCGCAACTCCTGTCTCGCCGCCGGGAGTCAGCGAACCGAACAGCTTTGCAAGCCCGTCGGAAAAGCTGTCCGCAGGGTTCGGAGTCTGCTTTGCGGGCTTTCCGCAAAGGATATCCACAATGCGTTTCTCGGCAGCAGCATCGGCTGCAAGCCTGACTTCCTCTGTGCGTTTTGCTTTCACAAGGCGAATGGAAGCCTCCACAAGGTCGCGAATCATGGAATCGACATCGCGCCCGACATAGCCGACTTCGGTGAACTTTGTTGCTTCAACCTTCACAAACGGGGCATCCACAAGCTTCGCAAGCCTGCGGGCAATTTCTGTTTTTCCGACGCCCGTCGGGCCGACCATAATGATATTTTTCGGGATGATTTCCTCGCGCATTTCCTCGGGAAGGCGGCTGCGGCGATACCTGTTGCGCAACGCGATCGCAACGGTACGCTTTGCTTCGTCCTGTCCGATAATGTACTTATCAAGCTGCTCAACTGTTTGTTTCGGAGTCAATACGTTCATCTTTACACCTCTTCCGTGACAATGTTGGAATTTGTGTACACGCAGATGCCGGAGGCAATTCTGAGAGCCTTTTCCGCAATTTCAACCGCGGGAAGCTCGGTATTTTCCTTCAGTGCGCGCGCCGCTGCAAGCGCATACATGCCGCCGCTGCCGATTGCGGCAATGCCGTCATCGGGTTCAATAACCTCGCCCGTGCCGGACACAATAAGCAGGTCGGAAGCATTTGCACAGATAAGCAGCGCTTCAAGCTTGCGCATGACCTTATCGCTGCGCCAATCCTGAGCAAGCGCAACGGCCGCACGGCGCAAACTTCCGCCGTACATGGTCAGTTTGGCTTCAAATCTTTCGCAAAGCGTGAATGCATCCGCAACGCCGCCCGCAAAACCGACAACAACGCTGTCGTTATATATGCGGCGAACCTTTCGCGCCGTGTGTTTCATTATTGTTGCTTCGCCGAGAGTGACCTGTCCGTCACCCGCAAGAGCGCATTTGCCGTCTTTTTGCACGGCAACAATGGTTGTTCCTTTTATGTCCATTTTGTTTCCTCTTTAATTTTCCGATTCAAAACATATTATTGCAGCTTTTCATGTTCGATGCCGGCCTTTTGGCGCATCAACTCAAGCCTTTATCATTTTTCCTGTTGTTACAGTTCGGCCGCAATGCTGTCAACCGTTTGCAGCGCACGCTGCGAAAGTGCCTCGAAACGGCGGCGTTTGTCGCGCGGCGCATCCGGCAAGGTTTCCATAATGCCGAAATTCGCATTCATCGGCTGGAAGCTGCTTCCGTTATATTCGCTTACATAATGTGCAAGTGCCCCGATTGCCGTTTGTCTTGTAAAATCGATTTGCGGTCGATTGTTTACAAGCCGTGCCAGATTGATTCCCGCAGCAAGCCCGGATGAAGCACTTTCAACATAGCCCTCTACACCGGTGAGCTGCCCCGCAAAGAACAAATCCTCACGCTCACGCAGGGAGTAAAAAGGAGTCAGATGTTTCGGGGATTGAAGGAAGGAATTTCTGTGCATAACGCCGTAACGCACATATTCCGCATTCGCAAGCCCGGGAATCATTCCGAAAACGCGCTTCTGCTCGCCGAACCTGAGATTGGTTTGAAATCCCACGATGTTAAAAAGCGTGCCCTCGGAGTTATCCTGTCTGAGCTGCACAACGGCAAACGGTTTTTTGCCGTCGCTTGCGGTGCATTCTGCAAGACCGACGGGCTTCAGCGGTCCGTATGCAAGGGTCAGGTCGCCACGTTTTGCCATGACTTCAACCGGCATACACCCTTCAAAAACGTTGACGGTTTCAAACTCGTGCAGCGGAGCGGTTTCCGCCGAAACCAGCGCGCGCACAAAATCATAATACTCACGCATTGTCATAGGGCAATTCAGATAATCACTGCCGCGTCCGTAACGCGAGGCTCTGCTTATCCGATTCATATCAAGCGATTCGAGCGTTACGATCGGAGCAGCCGCATCAAAGAAATGCAGGCTGTCGCCGAGAAGGCTTTCAATGTTTCTCATCAAAGCACCGTCTGTAAGCGGCCCTGTGGCAATTACCGCAGGTTCAGTCGGTATTTCCGTTATTTCCCGGGAAATGAGCTCAATATTCGGATGTTTTTTTAGCTCTTCCGTGATTCGTTTTGAAAAATCAGTGCGATCCACCGCGAGCGCACCGCCCGCCGGAACGCGCGTTTCGTCCGCAATTCTCATTACAAGAGAATTCATTCGGCGAAGTTCTTCTTTCAAGAGGCCGACGGCATTATCCAGCTTATCTGAGCGAAGCGAGTTCGAGCAAACCAATTCGCATAGGTCATCAGTTTTGTGTGCAGGCGAATGCTTGCCCGGCTTCATTTCAAAAAGGTTGACGTGTATGCCGCTTTCGGCAATCACATACGCCGCCTCACAGCCGGCCAATCCTCCGCCGATAACAGAAACCGATTTCATTGCTTTCCTCCTCCTTGTTCGCGTTTGATGTTTTTATGCCTGTCGGCATCATGCTGCATTAAGAATAATTCATCTCCCCTTCTTGCTCTTGCGAAATCACCGGGAAATGAAATAACTCCCTTTTCAGTCCCGTGCCTCCGCTTTATCCGCAAGGTCGGGATAAGTGTTTTTAATCTCTCCGCTCGGAACAACAAAGCCGCATTCCTTTTCGGAACAGACAATATAGCGTCCGTTCGGGCCCATTTTCCACACGGTCATCCTTCCGCAGCGCGGGCAAGGTTTGCCTGTCGGCAGATACCACGATACGTAATCACACTCCGGATAATTCTCGCAGCCGTAAAACGCTCTGCCTTTTTTGCCCTTGCGCTTAATTATTTCCCCGCCGCATTTGGGGCATTTCACGCCGACTTTTTCAACAATGGGCTTTGTGTTTTTGCACTCCGGATAATTCGGGCAGGCAAGGAACCTTCCGAATCTGCCTGTTTTATATACCATCATTGCGCCGCATTTATCGCAGGGGATATCCGAAACCTCATCGGGAATTTCAATACGCTCAACGGTCTTGAATGCCTCTTCAAGAGATTCTTCAAACGGAGGATAGAAATCTTCAATCAGATTTTGCCAGCGTTCCTTGCCTTCTTCCACTGAGTCCAATCGTGACTCCATATCCGCCGTGAACTTGACGTCAACAATATTGCGGAAATTATCCTCCATAACTTTGTTCACAACGAACCCGAGATCGGTGGGCACAAGCTGTTTCTTTTCTTTTTCTACGTACCCTCTGTCGATAATTGTCGAAATTGTCGGAGAATACGTGCTCGGCCTGCCGATTCCCAGCTCTTCAAGAGTTTTCACAAGGGATGCTTCGGTGTATCTTGAAGGCGGTTCGGTAAAGTTCTGCTTCGGGTTCAGAGAAACAAACTTAGGTTCACTGCCGACTTCCATAGCGGGAAGGGTCGTGTCCTTTTCGCCTATGCCGTCATCCTGCGACGGGTTCGAAACGGAATAAACCGCCGTGAATCCGTCAAAGATTTTTTTTGAACTGTTGGTTCGATATGTGCATTTCGGCTGAGTCTGCGTTTCAAGCGTAACAGTTGAAGTTTCGTAAAGCGCATCACTCATCTGGCTTGCAAGGAAACGTTCGTAAATTAGTTTGTAAAGTTTATACTGCCCCGGTTCGAGATACTGTTTCACCGATGCGGGCGTGTTTTTTACATCGGTCGGACGAATTGCCTCATGCGCATCCTGGGAACCCGCTCTGCCCTTAAAAACATTGGGCTTTTCGGGTACATAAGCTGCGCCGAACGCTGTCGCAATGTATTCTCTCGCACTCTGCTGCGCTTCGGCGGAAATTCGAACCGAATCCGTACGCATATACGTAATCAAACCAACGCTGCCCTTGGTGCCGATATCAACGCCCTCATAGAGCTGCTGAGCGCAAAGCATGGTTCGCTTCGGCGGCATTGAAGCGCGGTTCGATGCATCCTGAAGCATGCTGCTCGTTGTGTACGGTGCAGGCGCATGACGTGTTTTTTTTGCTGTTTTGATGTCCGCAACGCAATAAACCGCTCCTGTGGACAAATCCGCAACGCGCATTGCATCGGCTTCCGTCTGAAGCTCCGTCTTTTTGCCGTCAAAACCATAGAATTTGGCTTCGAATGTACGCTTGGCAAGATGAAGTTTTACTGTGACGGTCCAATACTCTTTCGGCACGAAATCAAGTATCTCGCGCTCTCTGTCGCAGATGAGTTTTGTCGTAACCGACTGCACACGGCCCGCCGAAAGTCCTCTTCGAACCTTTGCCCAAAGCAGCGGGCTGATTTTGTAGCCGAGCAAACGGTCAAGCACGCGCCGCGCCTGCTGCGCATCAACAAGGTTCCTGTCAATGCAGCGCGGGTTTTTGACCGCCTTTTGAATGACTGTCTTTGTGATTTCGTTAAACACAACACGACAGGGCTCGTTTTCATCCAGCTTCAGCATTTTTGCAAGATGCCACGAAATCGCTTCTCCCTCGCGATCAGGGTCGGTTGCAAGCACGATATGCTTTGCGTGCTTTGCTTCTTTGCGTATTTTTTCGATAACTTCGCCTCTTCCGCGAAGGGTAATATATTTGGGTTCAAAGTCGTGTTCAACATCAACACCGAGCTGGCTTTTCGGCAAATCGCGAACATGCCCGTTCGATGCAATGACCCTGTATTTTGAGCCGAGATACTTTTCAATCGTCTTCGCTTTGGACGGCGATTCCACGATAACCAATGTCTCTGCCATAATCCTCCTTCGACCGTTTGGTCGTTTACAGTTAATTTACAGTAAAATCCGATTCTGCCGCACCGCGGCGGCAGTTCAGCAACAGCTTTTTTCACAAGAAGCGAATTGTTCAAACTCTTCCTGATCGGGTTTGCGATTCTGCCGGTGATACGACTTACGGATCAGCTCAATGTATAGATTCTGCCCGGCAATTGTTTTATTAAACCCGAAAATTCCAATTCTGTCAAGTGCAAGTTTAAAACTTCGACCGGGAGCTGCGTAAGCTCGCAGATTTCGTCAAAGTTTTTTTCGCCCAATTCAATCAAATCAAATAATATCTTTTGATTACCCGTCAATTTCAACTCACTGCTGCCCCTGCCGCGCAGCTTTGATTTTTTGCTGCACTCAGGATCGATTCCGAGATGAAACAGCAAATCCTCTGCACTGAATACAGGTTCCGCCATGCCTTTTCGTATCAGTTCGTTCGTTCCGAAGCTCATCCTGTCCGTGATTCTTCCGGGCACGGCATACACGGTTCTGCCCTGTTCCAACGCGCAATTTGCAGTTATCATCGTTCCGCTCTTTTCACCCGCTTCAACAACAAGCACGCCGCAGCTCATTCCGCTGATTATTCTGTTTCTCATTGGGAAAAAATACGTTGCAGCACGCGTGAAAGGCAGGAATTCGCTCATCACGCAGCCGTTCTCGATTATTGCTTCCATAATCTCCGCGGTGCCGTCGGTTTTTGCCGTACAAACACCCTGTCCGAGTATCGCCGCCGTTGGATATTTTTGTTCGGCGACACTCAACGCCCCCTGTGCCGCAAGGCTGTCGCAGCCGTAGGCAAGCCCGGAAACTATGGTAACGCCGTTTTTTGCCAACTCACAGCCCATATGAGCGGACACTTTTTTTCCGTAATCCGAACACCTTCTTGCACCGATTATTGCAAACGGCGTTTCGGCCTGCAATCGTGCGCATTTGCCTCTTGCATAAAGCACAAACGGCGGATCCGCAATATATTTCAATTCGGTCGGATAAGCTTCACTGTTCGGAGTCAATGCTGAAACACCGTTTTTTTCAAGGTCCGAAATGAAATCATCAATATAGACATCCGATGCCGTGAGCCGCAGTTTTTCGGCCTGCTCCCGTTTTATCATGGTTAAAATATCGGAATCAACGTTTTTTACCGCTTCAAACAACTCCGAAATCGAATCAAAATTTCTCAGCAGTTCGTTTGCCTGCTTCGCCCTGCCTTCAAAAGCAATGCTCAATCGGATATAATCCCTGTCCGCCTGTTGATACTCCATTTGCCCTCCGTTCGGCTGCCGCAGTGCCGATTACGTCACAGTTTGCTCCAATACTTGCTGTCCAAAGAGCGATATTGAAGGGCTTCCGCAACGCATGCCCCTGTAATTTTTTCCTCGCCCGCAAGGTCGGCAATGGTTTTGCTAACCTTAATCAATCTATCGTATGCCCTTGCAGACAGCCGCAGCCTGTCGAACGAAAGCCTTATAAGCTTTTCCGCATCGGGCTCCAGTGCGCAATACTTTTTAATATGTTTCGAACTCATCTGCGCGTTGAACATTATGCCGTCGTTTTTAAAGCGTTCACGCTGAATGCATCGCGCTTTCGAAACCCTTTCACGAATTGCCGCCGAGCTTTCGCCCGCCTGTTTGGACGCAAGATCCTCATACGCAACCTCCGTCATCTCAACATGAATATCTATCCTGTCCAGCATGGGGCCGCTGATTCGGTTTCGATAACGCTCAATTTGGGACGGATTGCATCTGCATGGGTTGATTCTTGAACCGAAATTTCCGCACGGGCAGGGGTTCATCGCCGCAACGAGCATAAAGTCCGCCGGATATTCCGCTTTTGCCGCTGCACGGGTGATGGACACAAAGCCGTCTTCAAGCGGCTGCCGCAATGCTTCCAACACCGACTTTTGAAACTCCGGGAATTCATCCAAAAACAGCACACCGTAATGTGCAAGGCTGATTTCACCCGGAAGTGCTTTTGTTCCGCCGCCGACAAGCGCGGGAATGGAGGCAGAATGATGCGGCGCACGAAACGGACGCTCCCTCACAATTCCGCCGCGTCCGCGTAATATGCCCGCAACGGAATGAATCTTTGTTATTTCAAGTGCCTCTTCGTTTGACAAAGTCGGCAATATTGAGGGAATGCTTCTTGCAAGCATCGTTTTACCCGAACCGGGCGTTCCGATAAGCAAAATATTGTGGTTGCCCGCTGCTGCAACTTCGGCTGCACGTTTCGCCGCCTGCTGACCCTTTATTAACGAAAAATCACTGTCGAAACTCGGATGGTCGTCTATATTTGTTTGACTGCACGGCTGCGGATTGATGATCTTCATTCCGCGCAGGAAAAGCACAGCCTCTGTAAGACTCGTTACAGGGATCACGACTGCATCGTGTATGAAAGCAGCCTCCTCCGCGTTTTCCTTTGGGAGAATGATATGGTTGTATCCGCGTGAGCATGCATCGATTACCATCGGCAGCACGCCGTTAACACCGCGAACGCTTCCGTCCAAAGCAAGCTCACCGATTATAAGCCATTTTTCCGCCGCGGTGCGATCGATATCCCCGTTTGCCGCAAGTATGCCTATCGCTATCGGCAAATCATAAACCGTACCCTCCTTGCGGACATCCGCCGGCGCAAGATTTACAACAAGCCGCACATTTGGAAAAGGAAAGCCCGAGTTGCATATTGCAGAGCGGACGCGCTCCTTGGATTCCTTAACGGCATTATCCGGAAGGCCGACGGTTTCGTAACCCGCAAAGCCGAAGCTTATATCCGTTTCAACCGTCACGGGATAGCCGAGCAGCCCCGTCAACCCATAACTTGTGATTCTTGCCAGCATATTTCCCCCTTTGTCCGAATAAAGCCATACCGAGTGATTTCTTCACTCGGTAAGCCGTTAAACGAGTATTAACATTTAATCTTTAGTGTTCAGATTGACTTTTTTCTCTTTTCCGTCGTTTTTCACGGAAGGAGCCTCAGCAGGTTTGAACACAAAAAGCTTGTTGCCGACGAAGTTTACGATTATGCAAATGCAGGTTGAAAGCAGCATGCACGCTCTTTCGCCGTTAATTATCTTTGTGAGCCACTGCGGAAGCCCAAGACTCATCCACCAATCATCAATATGCAAAGCATCGGTAAATAGCCAGATAAGACCGAGCGAAACAAGCAATACACCCAGATTAACTGCAATAAAGCTTATGATTTCGCGCGCATCCTGTCTGCGCTCTTCTTTAAAGGTCCAACGGCTGTTCAGAATATAGCTGTTCAGAATGCCGGCACAATAGCCGACAACTTTTGAAACATAAACCGTCCAACCGCCCGTAAACGGTATTGCAAGCACGATGCTCAGCACCGTGCTGATGACCATGTCTATAAGCGTGTTGCCGATTCCCACCAAGCCGAATTTAATCAGCTGGAAAAAGCTTTTTTTTGCGGCTGTGCCGCCGTTTTTTTCGTTTGAACTCATTATTGAAACTTACTCCTTTACGCGGCAGCGAACAATATGCCCGCTCAAAAGCCGGCTGCGACAGGTTTTCTGTCGAATTGTCCGCCGCACGTATTATCTTCTTCACCCCGTCCGCACCGAAAGCACGGGCAGCGGGCTTGTGTTCGGTATTTTTATTACCAAGTGCCGAAGAATGTCCATGTGGGCAGCCATTCAAGTGCACGTATATATTCCCTGCTGACCTGAATGCCGCTGATTACGGGATAGAAAACCGCAAACAGCACGATCGCAGCAGCAAGCCAAATGAACTTGATCTTCGGAACGAATTTTGCTCCGCCGGAAATCATGTCGCCGCGTTCGAGCGGTATGTAGTAGAACTTATCCTCATAGTGCTTGAGCACATATACAGAGGCAAGTATTATCATCGGCACGGTCGCAAAGTAATGATATACGAACACGCAGCGGGAAATCAGCATCCAGGGCAGCATTGACGATGCCATGCAGGCAAAGATGAAGAATATCTCCGCATTGAGCCTGAACCTGTTGCGCAGGAACATGATGAACAGCGTCAACGTGCCTGCAAAGCAGATCCACCATACTGCGGGGTTGCCGAAAGTTGAAATGGTTCCGAACTTTGTTGTGTCCGGATTCTGTCCTCCGGAATAGAACCACACCGGGCGGTTTCCGAGAGGCCATTCATACCATGCGGACTGATACGGATGCGTTGAATTGAGCCCGCTGTGGTAGCTGAACATATATTTTTGATTGTCAATAACGCCGTCCACATAAGTCTTGACCTTTTCGGAGAAGGTCAAAACTTCGCCCTCGGGCTCCTCATTGTACCCGAGCTGTCCGGCGGCACGAAGGCGTGCAATCTTTGTTTGCTCCGCATTAGGCTTCCATTGCGCCGTGTAATACGGTCTGTATGCTGCCGAGTAAATCGCAACGGGAATGATGATGAAGAACAGGAGACAGAACAGGCAGGTTTTTATGAACCGTGCCGGGAACTTTCTCGCGTTCGCAACCGCAGGATCGGCCTCTTCCGCTTTTGTGAGCTTGGCATTTTTAATCTTGTTTGCCTTTACCCAAAGGGTTATCATCTTAACAAAGAACATAACCGCAAGCGCAGCACCGGTATATATGCAGATCCATTTGCTTGCGCAGCCCAAACCGAAGAACAAACCCGAAAGCCCGAGCGGTATCAGAGTGTCCTTAAGGCTGTCGCCGAGATCCATTTTTATGAATTTGTACATGTAGTACGTCATGCACATATTGAAGAACACGCCGTATACGTCAATGGTCGAAATTCGAGTCTGCGAAAAATGCATGAAATCGAATGCAAACAACCCCGCCGCAAGCAGCGCAAGCTCGGGACGCTTGAACATGCGCTTGCCGAACGCATACATCAGGGGAATCATTGCAACGCCGAACAGCGCACCCATGATTCGCCAGCCGAAGGGATTCATGCCGAATATCGCAACGCCGACGGAAATGATTATTTTTCCGAGCGGAGGATGCGAAACCTCGTAGACACTAAGATTATGCAGATGTTCATATGCGGTTCGTGCATGGTAGAGCTCATCGAAATACATGCCGGTCATGTAACTCGGGTATTCCGGCACGCAGTCCTGTTCATCGACAAGAGCCGCTGCGGATGCATCGTTCACCGTTACATGAAGCAGGTTGCCTGCCGTGTCAAAGAACGCAAGCTCGTTTATCCATGCTTCGCCGCTCACAACTGTCAGCGTGATGTTTTTTGTTGTGCTGTGCAGGCTGCTGTTGCGAACCCACCTGTACATTGTTCCGAAACGCTGGTCGATTTCGACTGATTTGCCGTCGTCTCCGGTGAGCTTGAATACGGTCGTTCCTTTTGAGCCGCTGCCGCCCGTAATTCCGCCGTCATGCCAAACACTGCCGATGGTAACCGTATCATCAAATGTCAGCGTTACGGTTGTGCCCGGCGTTCCCTTCCATTCGCTGTCCGGTGCTTTTGTGGAGCCGAGATTCGTGACGGCAAGAATGCCGTAAACAAGAGTCAATGCAATAACGAATATCCAGTCTTTTTTTGTATAGTGAAGCTTTGTATCCGTTTTTTCGGGAATAACCGGCTTTGTGTCGAAAATGCTCGGAGCAAGCTGCGCAGGGGTTTTGATGGGATCGCCTTTGCGCGCCTTGTCCATTGATTTTTCAAGCTTGAGCAGGAAATAGATCGCAATGGGCAAAAGGATGTAAATGCAGAGCATGATAACGATCATCTTTGTTCTTGCGGCGTATTCCGCATCACTCATACCCGTTGTGTTATCCGAGGATTGCGATGATGAAGCCTTTGTTTCAAAGCTCTGAATTTCGCCGTTGTAGCTTGTGAGCTTTTCAATTTTAAAATCGTCAAAGTAGGCAATGCCCATGCTCGTGCTGCTGAAATTGCCGAGTCTGCATCCGATTTTGAGCTTGGACTGTCCGCTTCCGGTTTTGCCGACAAGCTCAACCATTGTCCAATCAGTTGTGCCGAGAACAGGCGTTGAATAACAGGTTCGGTCTTCAAGAGCAATATTTGCACCCGCTCCGCCGCTGACATTTTCGGTTTTGATGTAGCAGCTCAGCTTATAAATCGTGTTTGCCTGAACGGAAACTGTCTGCGTGAAGTGTGCATCATCAAGTTCTGCATTCGTGAGCTTCACGACATTGCCGCGCGCAGCATCCTTCACGACAACCGCGTTTGACACGGAAGTATCGTTTAAATAGGATGTGTATTCCCACCCCTTCGGTATCAGGCCGCTTGAGTCGAGGCTTTCGAAGCTGCCGTTTGCAATGTTTGCGCTTCCTCCGCTTTTCGGGGAAGCAAGCAGCAGAACGATGCCGAAAATAACACATACTGCCGCAATAATTGCAAGGCTGACAGTGAGTGTCTTTTTGTTTATCTTTTTCATTTCGTTTCCTCTCATTTCTCTGCTTTTCGTGCAGGAACAGTTTTTTGTGCTTTCGCCGAAGCATCATCATCCGCAAAAACATCGGCTTTTACTCTTCCGCGGAGCATAATATCCGTGCAAATGCCGCAGAATATTATAAACAATATGACGTTTGCAAGTGAGCACCAGAACACAAGGCGTTCATCCCAATAGAGGTGGTACTCATGCAGTTTGCTGTAATAAAATGCTGCAATGCAGTTCACAAGCGTTGTTGCGCTCCAGCACATGAACATGCTGATAAGTCGCCTGTCGCCGTAGCTGATGTAAGCAACAAGCAGCAGAAGCAGCACGGGGAACAGGTAGCGTTCGTGCATGTAGTGGCCGAGAGTGAAAAGCGAGGCGAATGTGAATGCGGTTGCAAGACTCAACGCGCCGGAATGCTTTTTCCTGCCGAAGAAATACAGAACACCGCCGAAACCGACTGAAAGAACCATCAGAACGGTGCCGAGCTGGCCGTAAGTCAGCCCGAGAATTGCCTTCTCGGTTATCGGGGTCCAATTCTTTCCGAACAATGTGTAAATATTGTATGCATTTACGCTTGCGTATTTATAAGAAGTAGCGGTTCCCATATATTTTTGAAGGATAATGGAATACCACGGCATGGTATCATCGGCAAACGGAATTACGGATACAATGAGGAGCGCGCAGGCGCAGGCGACCGCAGCAACGGTTTTCATTATTCGCGTTCCGACTCCGTCCGTACATTTTCTGCCTGTCGGACTGAAGAAATCCGGATCGAAAATATAGCAGAAATATGCAATCGCAAGAAGCGGACCCGCCATCAAAGCCTGCGGCTTGAGCAGGATTGATAATCCGTAAACAAATCCCGCAAGAATCGGTTTGTTCGAATTGAGCAGAATAATGCTTATTACAAGCAGGATCGAAAGAATCTGATCGATCTGTCCCCATCCTCCGGAAACATAGATGAAAACGGGGCAGAATGCTGCAAGGCACATAAGAAGGTACGCGGCCTCAAAGCGAAGTTTTTTGCGCGCAAGCCTGTAAACAAGATACGCCGAGCCTATATCGGCAATTATCGACGGTAGTTTTATCATTGTGACATAGAATATGTCGTACGAGCCGTCCGCCGCATAAACGCCGTGACCGAAAAGATCCGCTATGCGCGCCATCAACCCCAAAACATACATATATCCCGGCGGATAATCCGGAAAATTGGTTTGAGGATTATAGAAGTTTTGAAAGCCGTTTCTGAATATTTTGTTTCCCCACGATGTGAAACAGCCTATATCGGTTTTGTGTCCGACAATATAGTAGGAAAAAAGAATATGCAGCAGCAGCGAAGCAAGCAGCGTCCACACAACAAGAAAATTGTCCGATTTGTCGCGTACACCGTTCACAAGAACGGCTCTGCTTTTTTTGATGCTTACATAGACCATGTAGATCAGCAAAAAGGCAATCGTTGCCAAAATGGAAGCGATCAGTATTTGCTCGGTCGGAAATTTGGTCGGCGTCATATTGAATGCCATCCTCCTTATGAAAGCCTGCTGTAAGATGCCGAATGCGTCCGGCTGACCTCTGTCACACCGCTCACGTTCGCGCATCATACACCGATTTTATTTATTTTACCATATTATGTTCAAAATTTGAAGTGCCGAACGCAAAAAAAAGCAGCAAACAACAAAATTGAAAGCTGCGGGAAAAGTCGATAACGGATTTTTTATTTTGTTTAAATCGTAAATGCATTTTCTATATGTCTGATTTTATGTTCCGAAAGTATCACTTCAATTATATCGAAGCGATAGTAAACCGCCTTTTGCCTGTAATTTGCCGCAAAATACTTTGCAGCGTAAGCCATGTTTGCTCTTTTTGCAGAACCGACACGCAGCATCGGCGGCAGCTCCTTTGAATCGAGAGCTGTCTTGACCTCGACAAAGGCAACGGTGCTTCCTTTTTTTGCGATTATATCAATCTCCTTGTGTGCAACACGGTAATTGCGCTGAAGGATTCGGTACCCGTGCAAACGAAGGTAAAGCCTTGCCAAACGCTCCCCTCTTGCACCGATGCGCTGCTGTTTGCTTCCGTTTTCAATATTCAGCCGTTCCAGTTGCACCTCCGATCGGGTGTATACAGCAACACGGTCAGCATTCACCGCGTCCCGCAAGAATTTTTTTGATGAAGCTGCGCCTGTGAAGTTCGCACGGACCGAATTCACGAAGCGCATCCATATGCTGCTTTGTTCCGTAACCGACGTTTTTTTCGAAACCGTACTGCGGAAATTTCTCCGCTGCGGCGATCATGTATCTGTCTCTTTCCACTTTTGCAACTATGCTTGCCGCCGCAATGGAATAACACAATGCATCGCCGTGAATCAGGCTGTGCTGCACGGCGGGAATATCAAGTTCTTTAACGGCATCAACAAAAACTTCGCTGCACACGTAATCGCCCGGGCAATGCGCCAAAGCATTCCTGTAAGCTTCGGCAAACGCCTTTTTTGTTGCCTGAAGAATATTTATCTCATCAATTTCCTTTTGAAACACCCATCCTGTGCCGAAGGCTGCCGCTCCGCCTGTAATAAGCGGGTAAAGCTTTTCCATGCGCTTCTTTGTAAGCTTTTTGGAATCGTTCACGCCCTCGATCATAAGCCCCGGAGGAAGAATCACGCATGCGGCAACAACGGGGCCCGCGAGCGGTCCGCGCCCGACTTCGTCCATTCCCGCAACGGCAATTCCGCGTTCCCAGAACGGGCGTTCGTATTGAGTCATTTGTTCAAGCCGTTCGGCCTCGTCAATCTTTTTCATTGTTTATATCGGTTTGCTCCGCTTGCTGGGGTTCGAAATTGTCCGTTGGATTTTCAAGAGCAACGGCGGCAATTTTGCCCGCACGATACTCATCAAGAACTATTCTTGCGCCGCGTTCCGTATCAAAAACTCCGCCCGAAAGAATAAACCCGCGGCTGCGGCACACGCCTTCCAGCAGAAGCTCGGGAATATTCTGTTCCGGATCAAGCTTTTTGTATCTTGCCGTCAAGGCCTCCGGGCATATGCGCATAAGGTCAAAAAGCAGCAGGGCCGAAATTTCCTCGATATCAAGCACATCATCCCGAATCGAGCCAATATATGCAAGATGCTTTGCAAGTATCTCGTTATCCAACTTGCCCCAAAGCAAACCCGGAGTGTCAAGAAGCTCGAGATAGTCCGAAACTTTAACCCATTGCTTTGACCGCGTAACGCCCGGACGATCGCCGACCTGCGCTCTTGCCGCGCCCGCAATACGATTGATGAAAGTGGATTTTCCGACATTCGGAACGCCGACGACCATTGCGCGCAAAGTTTTTTTAATGCCTTTTTCGCGATACCGCCGAACGGTCTCCTCCCCCGTTTTTTCAATAAGCTCAATTGCACGTTTGCGTGTTGAGGGCTGAGTTGAGATAAACTCCGCAGCTGTGATTCCCTGCTTTGCAAAATAATTTATCCATGCGCGATTCTGAGTTTTTGATGAAAGGTCACTTTTATTAAGAACAACAACACGCAGCTTGTTTTTGAAAAGAGCTTCGAAATCGGGATTGCGGCAAGCCATCGGTGCGCGTGCATCGACAATTTCGATTATCATGTCAACAAGCTTTAAGTTGTCCTCCAGCATACGTCTGGCTTTTGCCATGTGCCCGGGATACCAATTTATCGTGTGCATGGGTTTTACCTCCGAAACGGGTTGATAATTCTTTTTTTGCGGCAGACATCGGCGCGAAACGGAATTCGGCAGCTTCTTGCAGCGGCGGCAAAGCCCCGCAATGCCTGCGCAAAATCGATATAAAATCAGCCTCCTTCCCCGTTTGGGTCGGGAGGCCTTTTCAGAAAAAGGAAAATCTTGATTACTTGGTAACGATGCGTTCTTTGATCTTTGCAGCCTTACCGGTCCTCTCACGGAGGTAATAGAGCTTCGCCCTGCGGACAACGCCGTGGCGAACAACTTCGATCCTGCCGATGCGCGGGCTGTGATAGGGGAAAGTCCTCTCAACGCCTACACCGTAGCTGATACGGCGAACGGTGAAAGTCTTGCGGATGCCGCCGCCCTGCATTTTGATGACGATGCCTTCAAAATTCTGGAGCCTTTCGCGGTTTCCTTCAACGACCTTAACGTATACGCGAACGGTGTCACCGATTTCGAGCTTGGGAAGATCGGAACGAAGCTGCTCTTTTTCGAGTTCTCTGATGATGTCTGACATAGTAATCTCCTTATTTACAGATGTTCTTAGCCGACCTGCGACCAGCGGACCATCCAATTAACCATAGAATTATAGCATTTTTCTGCACAGAATGCAAGAGCAATTTTTCAAAAAATGAGCAGAAACGCAATATATATTACTCATTTTCCAACGATTGCAGGTATTTTTTATCCGCCGCAGTCAGATTTGCCCTTTCAAGAAGGTCCGGACGCATCTGTTTTGTTTTTTTGAGAGCTTCCTGCCTCCGCCAACGCAGAATTTCGGCATGGTTGCCGTTCAGCAGCACGGGCGGAACCTCTCTGCCCCTGAAATTTGCGGGACGCGTGTACTGAGGGTATTCCAGCAGTCCCCAGTCGGAAAAGCTTTCCTCCTCGGTTGATTCGGAGCTTCCGAGCACACCGGGAATGAACCTTGAAACGCAGTCGATAACGACCATTGCGGGCAATTCGCCGCCCGTCAGAACATAGTCGCCGATTGAAATTTCATCATCGATAAGTTCCGATACGCGTTCGTCAATGCCTTCATAATGCCCCGCAAGAAAAAGAAGACGCTTCTCCGAAGCGAGTTCTTTTGCAAGTGCCGGTGTCAGCACTCTGCCGCGCGGACTCATCACAATGCAGCGCGGCTTTTCCGGAGCTTCGGCTGCGACGCTTTCGATGCAGTCAAAAATCGGCTGCGCAAGCATGACCATGCCCGCCCCGCCTCCGAACGGATAATCATCGGTATTACGGTGCTTGTTCTGCGAAAAATCACGTATATTATGCGTTTTGAATTCCAAAATGCCCTTTGATGCCGCCCTACCGAGAATGCTTGATGACAGGATATTGCTGAACATTTCGGGAAAAATTGTAAGAATATCAATCCTCAAACAGTCCAACCTCCGCAAGAATTTCGGAATCAAAAACAATTCGTTTGTTTTCGATATCAACGCTTGAAAGCAGTTTTTTCAGTGCAGGAACGGAAAGCCTTTTTGCGCCTTTGATAACATAAACGTCCGTTGACGGTGTTTCGTACACATCGACCACTCTGCCGAGCGCATCACCCAATGTCGAAAAAACCTCACAGCCTATGATGTCCTTCACAAAATATGCACCTGCAGGAAGCTTTACGGCGTGTTCTCTGTCCACGCAAAGGTATTTGTCGCGAAGTTTTTCGGCGGCTTCAACGGTGTCAATTCCCTTGAGTTTAACTATCACGGAATTCTCGGCGGCAACCCTTGCGCTTTCCGCAGTGACTGTTTGATAAACGCCCTCGGGCGCCTCGATAAAGGCATCCGAAAGGCATGCAAATCGTTTTAAATCATCGGTCAAGGGGAGCAATTTCAGCTCACCCTTGATGCCGTGCGGGCGCAGAAACAGCCCGATACGAAAATAATCCATAGACAAAACTTGTGAGTTCCGGTACGGTTACAGAATGTCAACTCTGTATTTCTTTTCGCTTTTTACCGAAGCGGCGCGAACAACGGTGCGGATTGCTTTTGCGATACGCCCCTGTTTGCCAATAACTTTGCCCATATCGTCCTTGGCAACGGAAAGCTCAATTGTGGTTTCCTCGCCTGCTTCGTCAGCCTTGACGGCAACCTTTACCTCGCTCGGTTCGTCAACAAGACTCTTTGCAATGAATTCAACAAGAGCCGCAATATCGGGAACCTGAGTTTCGGTAATGATTTCTTCGCTCATCAGTCGATAACGCCGTGCTTTTTGAACAGACCGCGAACGGTTTCCGTGGGCTGCGCACCGTTCTTGATCCACTGCTTTGCCTTGTCGCCGTCAACAACGACCTGTTCGGGATCGGTGAGGGGGTTGTAATAGCCGATTTCCTCTACGAAAGCACCGTCACGGGGTGCGCGGGAATCCGCAACAACGATACGATAGAAAGGAGCCTTCTTTGCGCCCATTCTGCGAAGCCTGATTTTAAGCATGATAGTTCCTCCAAATTAAATAGAAAGTCTTTGTTGAATATCCAATCGGGCATAAGCCCGCTGTTGGTGATTTTGTTGTTTGATGCAGATCGGAAAACATTTTCCTGCATCAGAAGCCGAAGAAGCCTTTGCGCCTGCCTGATTTTTTGCGGCCCATTCCCGCAAATCTCTTCATCAGCTGGCGTGACTGTTCAAATTGTTTGAGCAGTCGGTTAACTTCCTGAACGGTCGTTCCGCTGCCCGCCGCAATGCGTTTTTTGCGGCTTGCATTCAAAAGTTCCGGATTGCGTCGTTCACGCGGAGTCATTGAACGAATGATCGCCTCGACTCTTGCGGTTGCCTTTTGGTCAATTTTTGCATCCTTGAGCTTGCTTGCATCGACCCCGGGCATCATGCCGAGAATCTCTTCCATTGAGCCGAGTTTTTTGACCTGTTGGAACTGCTCGAGGAAGTCCTCAAGAGTAAACTTGTCATTTTTAATCTTTTTGGTGAGCTCTTCCGCCTGTTTTTCGTCGAAAGCCTGTTCCGCCTTTTCAATCAAAGTGAGAACATCGCCCATGCCAAGAATTCTTGAAGCCATTCTGTCGGGATAGAACGGTTCGATATCGGTAAGCTTTTCACCTATGCCGGAGAATTTGATTGGTTTGCCCGTAACACTGCGAACGCTCAGCGCCGCACCGCCTCTTGTGTCACCGTCAAGCTTTGTGAGTATAACGCCGGTTATGCCGAGTTTTTCGTTAAAGGAGCTTGCAACGTTGACAGCGTCCTGACCTGTCATTGCATCAACAACAAGCAGCGTTTCCGCCGGGTTAACGGCTTGTTTGACGGCGGCGATCTCGTCCATCATGTTCTCGTCAATGTGCAGGCGGCCTGCCGTGTCGATTATAACAAGATCGTAGAAGTTGCGGGAAGCATATTCAATCGCTTCCTTTGCGGTTTTAACGGGATCCTGCGTCCCGCGTTCGAAAACGGGAACATTGACCTTTTCACCCACGACCTGAAGCTGGGTGATCGCGGCAGGGCGATATATGTCGCATGCAACAAGCAGCGGTTTTTTGCCCTGAGTCTTTGCAAGGTAGGCAGCAAGTTTGCCCGCCATTGTGGTTTTGCCCGCACCCTGAAGACCCGCAAGCAGGAAAACAGAGGGTTTGCGCGGCCCGAACTCAACCTTCACAACGCTGCCGCCGATGAGCTGAGTCAGCTCCTCATTGACAATTTTGATTATTTGCTGGGACGGAGTGAGGCTTTGGAGAACATCCGAACCCACTGCCCGCGCCGAAACAGTGTTTATAAAGGATTTCACAACCGAAAAGTTAACATCCGCCTCGAGCAGCGCAAGCTTTATCTCGCGCATTGCCTCTTTGACTTCTTTTTCGGTCAACTTGCCCTTTCCGCCCAGTTTTCTGAATATGTTCTGAAGTTTTGAAGAAAGTCCTTCAAATGCCATCTTTGCCCTCCGTGATTTCAGTCAGTTGTGATAACAGAGTGTTGATTCTTTCCCGAGCGGTTTCATTGAAGGTGCACCTGCGAACCTCTGCCGAAAGCTCCGCAATTAAAACTTTCAGCCGCCTGTCCCTTGCGGCAAGACCGAGTTTTTCTTCCATTTCGAGAAGGATTTTTTCACCGCGCTGCAATGCATCGCGCACACCCTGCCGCGAAATGCCCTTCTGCTCTGCAATTTCCGCAAGGGAAAAATCCTCCTCGCAGTTGAGCTTAAGCATCTCGCACTGGTTATCGGTTAAAAACGCACCGTAGTAATCAATGAGAAGGCTTAATTCGAGTTTGTTCTGCATATATGCCTCCTTAATGTTCTATGCGGCACTGTTGTAAAGGCGCAAAGCTTTACAAGCATGATTATAACGCCGCCAAGGTGGAAAGTCAATCCCCTTTACAGTGTCTTTCTAAATATACTTCGTTCAATAATTGTCCGCAGCAGCAAAACTCAACACTCAGCCAGGCTTTCAATGTATCTTTTCAGCACGGGGCGATTGGGCGGCGTCAGCTCGTTTTCGGGCGGCATTTCGGAGGCGGAAAAGAAACGCAGCTCCGACACTTCACTTGCCTGCGGTGTAAGCTCTCCGGAATAACTGCGGCAAAGGTAAACAATATCAATATTTGAAACCTCGTCGCCGTTCGGATAGGTATAATGCAGGATTTTTCCCGAAAAAACACCAAAAAGTTCAAGCTCGTCCGCAAAAAGTCCCGTCTCTTCAAAAAGTTCGCGCATTGCCGCTTTTTCAACTTCCTCATCAAGCTCCACGGAACCGCCTGCATAGCCCCAAAGTCCGTTATCGCGCCGCCTCTGCAAGAGTATGCGGCCCTCTGAATCGACAACAATAACGCTCGCACCGACCTGAAGCAGCGGACGATGCCCGACAGTTTTTCTCAAATCAAGTATATATTCCGACATGATTAATCCAAGTACCCCTCTTCACGCAGCATTTCAAGAACACGCGCTTCGCGTTCAAGCATTGTTTGATTTTTTGGCCCGTGAGCTCTGTTTCTGTTAACATCAATTGCATGTTCTGCCTCAACAAATTCCAAAGTAAATCGTTCCCGCGCCTCATAGTCATCGAGTTTCTGCGCTCCCGGCTCCGGTTCCGCTTCGCAAAAATAGTAGAAATTATTCTGAACAAAAACCGAAATCCCCGGTTTGTCGCTCTTTTCGATTCTGCGAACGCAGCCGTATTCCTGAATCGAATCAGGGACAACACACAAACCGGATTCTTCGGCAGTTTCGCGGATCAGTGCCTGATGCCGAGTTTCACCGCTCTCGATGCCGCCCCCGGGGAACTTATAGTAATCGTACATCAGGCTGTGAACCATTGCAACCCTGCCGCCGCGAATGATAATGCTCCGAACGGACGGACGGTAAAAAAATTTTCCGCTCGAGTCGTAGTTCTTTTTATCCATTTCGAACAATGTTCTCATCATATCCTCCCGAATAAACCTGCGGCAAAAAACCGAAGCCGCAATTTGTGCCGAATATGTTAGGCATTGGCAATGAAGCCGCAGGATTCATGTATATCAAATTGCAAAGAAAAAGCTCCATCGTAAATTCGATGGAGCTGATTTGGAGGCACCATCCGGAATCGAACCGGAGACCAGGAGGCCACCTACCACTAGTGGTATATGCCGATGCGCCCTGGAGGCTAACCAGGGCAATTAGAGACGACGTATTATGTACTAGCCCAGGTGTGGGCCAATCGACCGCAGGCTGTGACACCGAGCGGTCGAAAATCACATTAAGGGGATAATCCGGAAGCCGCTGGCTGGATGCCTTTGGCTTCATGATACATACTAACATTTTTCTTCCCGACATGACCCGACATTTTCAAAAAATCTTTGATTTCTTCTCCAACAGTTGTCATCTGTGAACTTAATTCTTCTCTTCGGGAACATCCGATTCATCCGATGCGCCACCTGTACCCATGTCAGGCCATCAATGTAATACAACCGGAACATAATCCGCAGCTCTGATTTCTGGATGCTGTCTATGTATTCCTCTGCTTGGCAAGTCAGCTCCAAAAGTTCCGCTTCTTTTGCCTCCAACAACGCCCTGTACCGCATTCTCGCGTTTTTCTTGCGGGCATACTCCGGATCCGGAATCCCAGTAATCTTAATTGGTCCAATCGTCAAATCCTTCCTGCTCCCTGTTACGGTATCTGCTACAATCGGCGGTTTCTCCAGGAACTTGTCCAGCTTCATGATTCGCTGCCGTAAATCCTTTATCTCTTCTTTCATCTCGCAATACTGTATCAGCACCTCCTTATCCAACAGCATCACCTCCAAACTCTTCCAGTTTCATCTCTAATTACCATCCGTCTCCAACGACAAATTATAAGAAACATCATCCGCCTGCCTCTGATCACATCCTGCTACACCTACTGCCAACGAAACCGTTAGTGCCGCCATTATCACCGTCCTTTTTTTCATTTCTTCCTCCCCTTAAACTTATAAATATCATTCTTCTGCCGCTTAATCTGCGCCCGAAGGCGGTTCTGCTTATTCGCTCTGCTCTTGCTCATTGATTTTCTCCTATCCCAAACTTTTTCTAATCGCGCACTCTGTACACAGTTTCCCGTCAAAGTACATATCCTTTGGATACGGCCTGTCCCAGCACTCGCGGCCACAGCCTTTGCATGTAGTTAATTTCCAGCTCTTATTCTTTGGGTGCGGTACATTTTCCTTTAGGGGCATACAGAGATATCCATGCCGGTCTGTTTTCTTTCTTGGCTCAATTCTTACTCTTATACTTCCTTTCATACTTCTTCCTCCAACCATTCTCGTATCATTTCCCTTCCAGCATCATGCTCACATGTGGCAAGACATCCATTTCCAAAATCTGGACATCTTTCCGCGCAGTCAAATGGAGCTTCGTGGAATAACTCAACCATTTCACACGGTTTCATGTTCTTTATCTTATCAATTCTTTTCATGTTTCTCCTTTCCCTGCCCCGCCAAAGTCAGCGGGGCAGTACCAATGGCTTTTGTCGTGACACAATAGCAACTGGCAAATACATCTATGTAATGCCTTTAGGCGCATTACCTCAATTTTTTACGGTTAGAAATGCATATTTCTTCTGGTTCCATTCTACCGTTACCGGCGCTTTGCAGGTATCGCACGCCGCATCAAAAATCCTATCCTGTATATCTGTCAAATACTTCGTGCAGCGGCCACACTCACATGCGGCATATACCCTCTTTAGCTTTCCCCTGATATAATTTCCTTCATGGCATTTTTCGCAAAACCAAATTCCTTCCTGGTTTAGGATGCGAAAATGCTCAATATTTCCACAGTTTTTACACTTAACGAACATTCGTTCTCCATATGGGTTCTTTCTCATACATTCTCCATCCATATAATTCCAGAAAACCCAGTCCCAGACTGGGATTCCGGCTTTTTCTCGTTTTCATTTTCTAAGTAGTTCCGGCCAAAAATTTTCATAAATTCTGCTCTTGTGTGGTGTTTTTCAAACGCCTGCTGCCCCGTCTTGTGAAGCTCATCCATAATTTCTGCATTAAAATGGACTCCGCTTCGTCCTCTATGGCATTCACAGCACAGATAGACTGTTAATCCGTATTTTTCAGACCATTTCCGGTTTGATCCCCCGAATATGTGATGTTTTTCCCGGATTTTCATCCAGCGGCCGCACAGATAGCAGCATCCTTCTTCCTGTTCTATTATACTTTTTCCCATGCATCCCCCATTTTAATTGCCTGCAGTGTATTTAGTAGCTGTCTGGCCGAATCTTCTACACTCTCCAGAAGCAGAGAAAATTCTTTTGTGGTCGAAAAACCATAATTTTTCAAATCCAGATATATTTTTTCTGCAGTATCCCTGGCGGCCTCCCATTGTCTCTGCTCTTCTGCGTACTCAGGCTCCGGCATAATTCCTATAAATTCCTGAATAGTCCCCTGCGTTCCTGCTTCCGGTTCTTTTGGTTCCGGAACAGCTTCCTTCACATCCTGTCCCAGAACGGATTGCTTTTCCTCCGGATGTGCTGTTTCCGGTTCTTTGGATGTTTCCTCGTGATGCTTTACGGCTGGTTTAATCTTTTTCTCTGTCTCAGCCGTCTCTATTGTCCCTTTATCCGGTTTTCCTTTCGGTTCTTCAAATCCAGTCTGGGACTGGGTTTGCGGCTCATTCTCGCCCGGAAATGGTGTGCCGTAGCAACGCATCCAGTCATCTCTGTAATCCTCGCTTCCGCCACATATCCCAGCCAAAACCATAATACACTGTGTCCAGGTATGTTCCTCTGTCACATTCGTCCGGATGTTTACCAGCTCCAGAGGGCTTTCTGGTCCTTTGATGGACAGCATGAGCTTTCCAATTCCGGGAACTCTGACCATCTTGACGCCGATCCCTGAAGGAGCCAGAAGCTCCATTGCTGTTTTTGGCGTCAGGCCATTCCTTATAATCTCGTGGAGTTTTGGATATTCTCTGCAGTTTTCTTTGTAAAACTGGTACAGCACTTTCGCCAGATTACTTTCTAAGTCCTGCTGCATGGGCTCCTCCATGAGCACTTCCAGGTCTGTGATCTTCTGCTCTTCTTTGATTTCTGCTTTGATATCCCGGATCTCCTGCCTGGTGATTCCATCCGGCAGCGCCGCTACTACCTCGTCTGACAGTGTCAGCATCTCAGACAGCAGGCTCTTTCCATATCCTGAGTACCGGTCTGTCAGTTTCGGAGAATATCCATTTTCCGAATACCGGTCATTGGCCGAAATCATTCTCGATACAGCGTCACCGGGAATCCCGTATTCCTGAAGAGCAAATTCGGAAATGCTTTTGTAGCCGCTCTCATACAGGATATTTGTATCTCTGGCTACTTTCAGTAGATATCCCATGCGGATAAAATTCTCCGCCTGATTGCGGGCTTCTACGTCAAAAGCTGCCTTGAACTGGTCATAACTTTGAAATTCCATTAACTCATTCATTTACATTGCCTCCATAAAGTCTTCCATCAGAGCCTGCAGAACCCTGGTATTTCCTTCTCTCTGCAGCTCCATGATATTTTCTTCTCGTTTCCTCTTACTCACTATCTGAGCCTCATGATCTTCTTTTTTCATGCGCTTTTTGATTTCCTGCTGCCATTTCTTTAAAAACGGTCGTATCTCCTCAATCCCGGTCTCTTCGTCTAAATAGGTTCGGGTCTGTCGGATCGTTCCGTTCGGCTCTACCTCAATTGTGTAAAACGGAATATCCGGATCGTCTGTACGGCGCAGGAAACAAATATAGGTTTCTCCCGTAGTCATTCGCTCGAAATATCGTTCCGTTGCACCGGCGCAGTGATGCAGGGCATGTCCCTCCCTTGTGATGTCAATGAGATGTTCTGGAACCATGATTTTGTAATCTTCGTTGCTGTATTCGTATTTCTCCTTTACTTTCTTCAAATTTTCTTCTGCCTGCGGAAACTTATCGGCCATTTTCTTAGCATATTCTCTTGCATACTTCTGATCTCCCTTCATCCGCTCCATGATACTTGCTTTTTCCCGGTAAATGACCATTTCATCATGTCTGCGTTTCAGCTCTCTGGGCCGGTAAACCATTTCATCCTGTAAATTCTTCCTTGCGGCGCTGCACATGGATAAATAGTCCTTCCATTGCTCTAAAATGGCTTTGGGATATCCTTTTTTCTGCCTGATCAGATAATTTCTTACCTGTTCCGGGCTCATGCTATCACCGATAAAGTCCAAATCCTCACTTTTAATTTCAGCATCCGAAAACCATTTGATTACTTCGTCACTTATGATGGTATCCAGTTTCTTTTCTTTTTGAAGCCATTTTAAGTATGTTATCCCTCCGTCCTGCTGCCGAAGTCTCTTTAAGCGGCTTTTGTCAATTTTGAGCTGTTCTGTAAGCTTGTTTCCGGTTCCAAAAGGCTTTTTACTCCATTCTTCCATGGTTTCTTCTGCCAGTTTATTAAGACCGGCTTTCACGATCTGCTCCAGAACAGGATTCCGTTTCAAGACTTTCATGTACTGCTCCGGATCCATGCAGGGGTGAGATTTTATATATTCCGGAAGCCCCGTTTCCTTTAAAACTGTTTTTTTCAGAGCTGGAAGCGTATAGGGATAGATACTGCATTGCTCCATCCATCCTCCATAGTAATTTCCATACGGATAACTTTCTTTTACCCATCTTATTTCATGCTGTTTATAATCTTCGTAGCGGTAATATCTGCCATTCAGATTGCTATTGTACAGAATTCGCTTGAACTCATTACAGCTTATTTCTGGTTCCAGGTGTTTTCCGGCATAATAATGGCGATATGCCGCAAATTCCCGAATAACGAAACCTTCTTCTGTCTTCTGGAGCAGCGCAACAGGATATCTTTTTGTGTAGAAATTGCCTGCCTTTTTCGTCGATTTCAGAGTTACCTTCTGCCCGCAGCATCTGCATTTTCTCACATCATTGTATTTTGGCTTACTGATTGGCACTATTTTTTTGCAATAGGTGCAGTACCCCGTGTCAGCTCCTTTTTTTTCATAATCGTAGAATATATAGTTCTCCTGTATGCCTTTTTTATCTACCCACTCCATCCAGTTTTTCGGAAGATGCTCTGGTACCAGAGCCATGTCCATATCCCATGGTTCGGTTTCTCTTTTGTACTTCTTTACCAGGTTTTCTTTTCTCTTTTCCGTCTGATACTTTAAAATTCCTGCATATCCCCCCTGATCAACCTTCAGTCTTCTTCGTATGCTCTGATTGGTATCCCGATTTGCATATTTTTTATCAGAACGTCTCACATAGCTCGGCCACTCAATCATATCTAGCTTTGCAGTCAGCCACTTATCTTTTCGTGTGTCATATGTAATCCAGTCCCCAATTTCCGGATTGATATAGAGTTCATAAGCCGGACTGGTATATCCTTCTCTCATATCTTCGGTCAGAAATATGGCTACTTTCAGAATTCCTTTGCAGTTCCTGGCTCTTAAATGCATTCCATAGGTATACTTCTTCTCTTCCCAGGTATTGTAATATCCTAACTTTATTGTTTTCGGAGTATCTGCAGCAGCTCTTTTCATCATGGCCGGAGTTGCCTTCAGTTTCGGAAGACTTTTTAAAAAACTCTTTTTCATTCGTCTATCTCCACGATTTTTCCGTTTCTCAATGCGTACCAGGTATTTTCTTTTATGATCAATCCTTTTGTGGATTTTCCGGGTTCCAGGAGCCTTGCTCCAGTAATAATCCCGTTTCGCTCCTCTATGAGTCCCAGATAACTTCCTGTAGGCCCTTTTACCTTCGGATGAAGCCCTCTTGCAATTGCGATTGCGCCGGCGCAATTTGCGGCTGCCTGCTCTTTTTTTACGTTTAAGTACCGGGATGTCTTCACCCAGCTTCTAAGCGGATGATCGATCATATACATCATTCCATGTCCGGCCAATGCTTTTAAGCTTAACTCCTCCATGAAAATCAGTTCTGTGCATGACATTGTATTATCAGACTTTTCTTCGCTGATATCTCCCAGGGCTTCGCAGAGGAAATACCGGTTCCCGCATCCCAACGGATACCAGTCCAGTGTGAGGAAGGGATCTTCTGTAAAATGCAGGCCGCTTTTTCTGGTTTTTGCCATATCAGCCCGGTTTAATCCGAACTGATATTGGAAATTTCCCTTCCCCTGGCTGCAGATCATGTCTTTGTTTGTAGCCTTGTATGCTTTCATGGTTATCCCTCCAGATAGTATTTTTTTATAATCTCCTTTGCTGTCCCCATATCCGGAATTCCTAATGTCACTCTGTAATTGATTTTGCAGGCCCTTAATACCTCCTGGGGGACCGGATGCGCGTTTTCCATGCTCCAGATTAAGAGACTGGCAATACATCCTTTCAGGGATTTCCCTTTTCTTCTCACGGCTGCAGCCATGGCTTTGCTTTCCTGGCATTGTATCCGGATATATTCCAGCCAGTCTTTCATGATTCCGTCCAGGTTCAATTTCTCCATTTCTACATCCAGTTTTCCATAGGCAGCCATCAGAGGACTTGCAAGCTCCGGAACCAGCCCATCTATGTAATCCTCTGCGTCTTCCCGGTCAATGCCGTTTTCCTTGGCAATGATATAGATTGCTTTTGTATCCCCTTCTTGTAACTGGGCCGCTGCTGCCCGGTTCAGCTCCTCTGCAGAGTCAAATTCTCCAAACTTGTCATACATTCTTCTTTCCTCCCTTATTGATTTTTCCCAGTAACATATCCACATATGTCATGGTAATTCTCTTGGGATATGCTGTTTTTGATTCCAGTTCTACCAGGTGCGGGTAGATTCCTACTACAGTTCTTGTTATTTTTCTGGGTTTTTCAATCAATTCTCCCAGCCTGTTTCTGTAGACATACGTTTCTATCCGGTCTCCGATACGCATTTTTCTCCTGATTCGATCTAAGTCTTCCTGGAAGTATACCTTCTGGTTTGTCCCATTGACTTTCATGTGCTTCATTTAGTCTTCTCCTTTTCGTAAAATCTCACGGAATGTCCGGTCAAGAGCTTCAGAAGGGCTTCCCATTCCTTCCAGTTTCTTACTGTCTTTCCCTTGGCATTTTTCCCGCCGCTTTGCTGCCACAGCTTTGTCCAGCCCTGTTTCCAGGCTGTCACAATATGATCAGACGGCACATAGATGTCAACCATACAGGGACGATTCAGGCAGGATACTGCGTCAATTACTGCCTGCAGTTGGTTTCCGTTTACTGTTCCGCTCTTTTCCCTGCTGATTATTTTTTCATGATTTTTCCCGTCTCTGTCCGTTGTTTTTAACATGGCCTGATATCCTCCGGAATTTCCGGATACTATAATTTTTACTGTGTACGTTTTCCTCACCCTCCTCTCCTCTTTCTCTCGATTCTCAGCAGCGTGTAGGTTCGATACCGGTATCCCATGATATTGATTCCCTCATAATAGGATTCCAGATCCAGATACCAGCCCTTGGGAATCCTGACCTTCCCCCATGTCTTCCAGCGCAGATACTCTTTCTTTTCTGGTTCTGGTATGGGAAGATTTCTCGATGCTGAGTAATTGGACTCTTTCAAACGAGGATCCGTTTTGGGCGTCTTGGTTATGTATGCAGCCAGTTCCCGGAACTCTCCTTTTTCATGTAGAAGCTGGTTCTGCACCTTTCCGTGCTTCCAGGCTGCAGCTATGATCACATCGGTGTCCGGTATCCGGTTAATGACCATATGGATGTGCCATGCGCCTTTGGTTCCGGTCTCGATGTTTCGGATCCATTTCAGCTCCTCGCCCCGCTTCTTGTATTCCCGCCTTACTTTTTTCAGGAAATCAGCAAAATCCTTTTTTGCGGCTTCCATGGTTGGCGGTCTGTCCTCTCTTCTGTATGTCAGAGAAATAGTCGTTCACATCAAAATGCTGTCTCAACTTTCGCCTGCACAGCTTCTCTTTGTTTCTCTGATTGACTTTTTCAATCTGCTCCGGTGTGGGCTTCTTCCGGGGAACCCTCTTCTGGCCAGGCGCTCCATACCGTCCGGAGTGATACTCCTCTACCTCTATCGCGTTTCTTAAATGGTATCTCTTTCCTTCGTATGCCATACTCTTCTGGTCCTATCTTTAATATGTTTATCGAGATGGAAAAGCGGGTTTTCTCCGCTTTAATCTTGACTTTTCCCCTGCTTATGGCTATACTGTAATTGTGATTATTATTAAGCCTTAAACGGGTGCTCTGATGTTCTGCCAAAACATCAGGGCATTTTCTTTTATTCGCCCCATCTTTTCACTGCTGCTCCGGCGATGATTCCAATACCTGCGATTGCAGAACCGGTTCCCGCGGACAATAATACCTGCATGATTGTTCCCGCTATCATCATTGCTGTTAATCCTCTTTCTTTCCAGTCTTTATGCCATATCTCTGTTTTCTCCCGGATTTTCAGCACATCGATGTCCAGGTATTTATCTAATTCAAATTTGTGATAGCGCATCAGGCCTACATATCCTCTGTAGATCTCTTCTTCTCCATTCACGATCAGGACCCTGTCTGACGGTTCTATCACGGCAAGAAAATCTTTTACCTTTATGATCTCATCCTCTTATATTTCCTCTCCCGCCATACTTACCGGAATTACTGTCCTGGTTGCTGGATTATAGACGAATTTCATTGCATCTCCATTCCTGTCCTTTAATTCACCTTCCTGCGGACCGGTCATCTTAAACAGAAAATAATCCATGGCGAAGCCTTCCTGCTCCAGGTATGTACGGATTGCGTATTCTGCTATGGTCTTTGCTCCTCTTACTGACATTTCTATTCCTCCTTTGTAATGTCTGAGACGTCTGTTCCCATTGCTTTTGAAATTTTGATGGCTGTAGATTCTCTACATGTCTTCCCTCTTAAAATGAGATATAAGGTCTGGCGGCAGATTCCGGCTTTCTTTGCTATTCTCTTCAAGAAAATCCCCTGCCTTCCGATCATCTCTTCCAAAAGTTCTGTGTTTATGCTCACTTTTTTCATGTCATAGCTCCTTAAAACACCACCGGCACCCAAGTGGTTAATGAAAACACACAAATCACTGTCCCCAACAGGCCCCAGAGGAACTTGTTTTCAGCCCGCAGGCTGCTGTTAATCCGTTCCAGTTTCTCCAGTTCCAGCACCAGCGCCGGATCCACCAACGGTCCGGGACCGACGGTAATGGCTGCATAGCTCAGCGCCGGATGGGGCGCGTTATGAAATTTAATCATTGTTCTCACGTCCTTTCCAGATATATCCTGTCAGCTCCCATAACAATTTGGGACTGATGTAATAATTTGCTCGCTTCCCAGGAACCAGCTGTTCCAAACTGGTTATCTTTTCTTTTTCCAGAGTTGCACATCCTATCGGAAGCCATCCAGAAATGATTCCAGCCTGTACCCAGCAGGCATCCTTTCCGAACACCTTTGCTGCTACAGCCACAGGAACAGACCCTGGTGCAAACTCTGGATATTTTGCTACGGACAATAATGTCCTTACCGTATGTTCAGCAATTTCTTTTGCGGAAACTAATTCTGATATACGTTCAGCCATTTCTCTCACCTCCTATAGTCAAATCATAGAAATCCCAGTGTTTCTGTGTTATACTCCTCTTATCAGCGCTTCCATGCTGAAATATATTTAAGGGGATCTGATATGCCTAACATTGATTTAACAATTTCTATATCTGTCATTCTTGCTCTATGTGCCATTGTTTCTCCCATAATCACTTGTATCATTAACAATATCCATCAAACAAAAATCAGAAAAATGGAATTGAAACGACAGGAGTATGTCGAAACTATAATCCATCAGCGCGAATTTTTTGAAAATTATTTAAAACATGCTGGCCGCTGTATCTATTACGCGGATGCTGATGCTCTAAAAGATTATGGTGAACACTATTACTCTGCTCTCATGTATGCGCCAGAAGATTTAAAAAGCGATATGGTAGAAGCCAATAGGCTAATGCTTAATGACCAATGGGAGGATGCCTCCGCTATCATTGAAAAATTATCCACCAAGATTCATGCCATCCTACAAACAAAGTAAGTAAAATACAGACAAATATAACCCAAATCTGATACACCCTGTTTTCTGGTTCAATCTTTTTCATGAGCGCAATAGCAGCTGCTGCACCCCCCCATACTGCAAGCACTGTAATTATTTCAGCCATTTCTCTCACCTCCTACTATCTTGCTTTTTTATGTTTTGTTTTGATATAATAGCTCTTAACAAATATTAAAAGGATGAATATTATGCCATATAATAATGCTACTATTTGCCTTAATGGGCATGTTATAAGTAACTGCAATTCAAATCATCAAAACTATTGTTCAAGATGTGGAGCTGAAACATACTCTTTTTGTCCCAAATGTCATACGCCTATACGCGGAACCTTTGATATTCCAAGAGTAATAATATTGGGACAACGAGATTATCAGCTTCCGCACTATTGCCATGAATGTGGTTCACCATACCCTTGGACACAGAAAATTCTTGATAATTGTATCGAGCTACTATCTTTAGATGATGATTTAGATGATAACTCTAAAGAATTAATTAAAAATGCGATCCCGGAATTACTTGTTGATACACCAACTACTCCTATTGCAATTGCTAAATATAGAAAAGGTATTTCTGCTTCTGGCAGTATTTTAAAGGATTCCTTGCGCCAATTGCTCATAGATGTTGTGAGTGAAACAGCTAAAAAGTTTTTATTTCCATAGGTTGTCCACAATACTGACAGTATTTATCTGTTTTCAATGCAAGATTATTGCATCGGGTGCAATGAACAAATGTTTCTTCTAATGCGCCTTTTCCTTCTTTGATAGATCCGTTCTCCAGGTTGCTTCGAATAACCTGGAGTTCTTTTTTTACATTTATCAGTTCTAACAAAATCTCTTTTAAAATCATCTCGCTCACCTCCTACTCATCAGTCCGCTCTTCCAGCAGCTCTTCAATGGAAACGTTCAGATATTCAGCTACTTTCTGAACCTTGCGAATTCCAGGCTCGTTTTTATTCCATTTGCAGATGTAGCTTCTTGGAAATTGTAAATCGTCTTCTAATTTTGAAATTGGAATTCCTTTCTCTTCGCAAATGCTTTTTACATTATCGTACAACACACTCTAACCTCCTTCTTTTTTAATATGAATTACGCAAAATTTTGATATTTATATTGACAATGTGCGTAAAATATTCTAAAATCAGAAGTACCACCAACCAACAATAAAATATAAATACTAACACGGCATTTCGCAAAATCTTGCGTAACTCATATTTTCATTATACACAAAGTTTTGCGTATGTCAAGGATTAATTGCGCAAAATTTTGAGGTATAATTTATGGGACTATATGAACAAATACGAGATATAGCTAAAAACAAAGGTTATTCAATCAATAAACTGGAACAAGAACTCAGCTTCGCGAGGAGTTCGATCAACAAATTTAATAAAAATAAACCCAGCATTGACAAACTCCAACAAATCGCTGATTTTCTCGGCGTAACTGTAGATTGCTTAACCACAGGAGAAGACGTAGCAAATCCTGTTCTGACTGCCAGAGATGAGCGGGATATTGCAAAATCTCTTGATCACATTATGAATGAAATTCGAAAAGGGGATGATGCGCCTCTTTGTTATAATGGAATAGAAATTGATGAGGCTTCGCTGAGTTTACTGCAAAATGCCATTGAATATGCCTTGAGGGAAACGAAGAAAGAAAACAAAGTAAAATACAATCCGAAGAAGAACAAACAATGAAGTAATCTGGGGAATAAATTAATAAGAAAAAGTGGGTGACGTTCTTGGAGACAATAGAACATAAAATAAAGCGCCTGGTTCGGTACTACGAGCGTATGGCAGGAACCAGAAACCCGGTTACTATTGCAGAATATGCCGGCATCCGGATTGCTATTCTTCCGTTGGGAACTATTGCCGGAAATTATAAACTGATTAATCGGAAACGCTGGATCTTTGTAAATGACAGTATTCCGACTGACAGCCCTCTATTTCGAGTTGTGGTTGCCCATGAGTTAGGTCATGCTCTGCTGCATCGGAAAGAGAACTGTGCTTTCATCAAAAACAAAACGCTGCTTTTAACATCTGGAATTGAGCGGGAAGCGAATCAGTTTGCATCTTCTCTTCTAATTACAGATGAAATGATAAATGAATATGCTGGATACACAGAAGATCAATTTTGTCATTGTACCGGATATCCTTTAGAATTACTTAGATTGCGAACTGTATCTATTTAGATTGAAGCGTTTTTGGCGTTTTAATACAAATCACAAAGAAAGAGATGGAGATTTTATGAAGAAACTTAAATTAATTTTACCTGCCGTTATTACGACACTTACAATGTCTTTTACTGCATTAGCAGGCGAGTGGAAGCAAGATAATGTCGGTTGGTGGTACAAAAACGATGACGGGTCCTACACAACAAATAGATGGCAATGGATTGATAGTAATGCTGACGGAATAGCAGAATGTTACTATTTTGATGCAAATGGATATTGCCTAATGAATACAACTACTCCAGATAATTGTTCTGTGAATAGCGATGGCGCCTGGATTGTTGACGGAATAATACAACAGCAGACGGTATCTGCACCCGCTAATACCGAATCCATTCAAACAGAAGCACCCGCTACCCCAAAGAGCGATATTGTTTGGCTATCTAAAACAGGTGACAAGTATCATGCTGATGTTACTTGTGGCAATATGAAAGATCCTGTTGAATCCACCCTGGAAGAAGCAATTGCTCAAGGCAGAACCGCTTGTTCAAAATGTTATTAGGAGCATCTATGAAGAAAAAGCAGATTCGAAGATTATTAACGTATGCCTTGCTTTTTACAGGCATGATGAGCACAACGTCTTTTGCACAAACAGACATACATGTACTGGATGTTGATCAGGGTCTCTCTGTCCTAATTGAATCCCAGGGACATTATATGCTGTATGATGGAGGAGACTCATCTAAGTCCAGCTATGTAGTATCTTACCTTCAAAAAGAAGGCATAACTTCGCTTGACTACGTTGTTGCATCGCATTATGATTCAGATCACCTAAACGGAATTGTTGGTGCCCTTAACGTGTTTCCAACTGCCAATGTTTGGGGGCCTGATTACACCGCAGATACAAAAGTTTTTCAATCTTTTCAGTCTATTGTGTCAGAAAAAAAACTTACAGTAAAACAACCGTCTGTTGGAAGTCTTTATAAATTGGGCGATGCGTCCATACAGGTTCTTTCTCCTTCTGGAGATGACTACAGTGATGTTAATAATTACTCAATTGCCATACGCATTCAAGACGGTGATACCAGCTTCCTGATTACTGGAGATGCCGAAAGTGAAAGTGAAGAAGAAATGGTTTCCTCTAAGCTTAACTTAGATAGTGATGTTTATATTATGGGACATCATGGATCTGGTACTTCTACTAGTTGGGATCTGCTTCAACAGTCTACTCCGGAATACGCCATTTTATCCTGTGGAGACGGAAATTCATATGGGCATCCGCATATAGAGTCCATGGAAAAACTGGAAGAAATGGAAATTCATTTATTCCGCACTGATAAACAGGGGACTATTGTAGCATCTACGGATGGAAAAACTATCACATGGAATATCGAACCGTGCGATAACTATACTCCTGGCGACAAAAATGATCAACCAGCACAGCCACAGAAGGAGTATTCTTCCGTTTCATCATCAGCTACAACTGCAGAAGTTTATTGGACGCCAAACGGCAAATCCTACCACAGTCGGCAAAGTTGTTCTACTTTAAAACGCTCAAAAACCATTCTAAATGGCTCCTTGAATGACGCGTTTGCAGCCGGAAAATTAGATCCTTGTAATATATGCGTTAAATAAAATTCTATAAATAAAAAACCGCCCCTGACTGCAACCAGGAACGGCTTTCACATAGATTTCTCTTGCTGGATTGCTCCAGGAAGATATACTCTACACTCAAATAAAGTATATCATTTCTGAAGCGTCCTGGCAAGGGGCGTATTTTTTATACTCAATTTTAGAAAGGAATGATTTTATGGCACTTACCAAATGCCCAGAATGTCAGCTTCAGGTCAGCGACAAAGCTCTCTCGTGCCCTCATTGCGGTTATCCCATTAATCAGGTGGCGATTCAGAGACACTGCAAAAAACCGGCAAAAAGGAAACGACTTCCAAACGGCTTTGGAAGTATCACGGAGATTAAAGGGAAAAATCTGCGCAATCCTTTTTGGGTGCGGGTTTGTGTTGGAAAAACAGATTTTAACAGGCCAATATTAAAACCATTAAAACCGCAGGCATATTTCCTAACCTACAATGAAGCCTACCAGGCACTTGTGGACTATAACCGGAACCCATATGACCTTAAAAACGATCTTCTGGTTGAGCAGCTCTATGAAAAATGGTCAGATAGTTATTTGAAAAAATGCGATGAAAGTTATGTTCGAACTGTAACATCTGCCTGGGCCTACTGTTCTAGCATCTACCAGATGAGGGCAAAAGATGTCCGGGCCCGTCACATAAAAGGAGTTATGGATGAGGGATACCGCATTGAAACACGCGGGAAAAAGAAAGGGGAAAAGGTCTTTCCCAGTGCCAGCACAAAAGCGCGAATAAAATCTCTCTTTAATTTAATGTTTGACTATGCGCTGGAATATGAAATTGTGACCATGAACTATGCCAGAACATTTGATGTTTCCGATGATATTATAAAAGAGAAAGAGGAATCAAAGAAAAATCACATTCCATTTTCAGAAGATGAACTTGAAACTCTGTGGGATAATGTTGGAAAGGTGAAATATGTAGACTGGATCCTTATTCAGTGCTATATGGGATGGCGCCCGCAGGAATTGGCCACCCTGCAGCTCAGTGAGGTTAATTTGACTGATTGGTATATGCAGGCAGGAATGAAAACAGAATCTGGAAAGCAACGAATTGTTCCGATACATACCCAAATCCGGGACCTCGTAAAACAGAACTATGATATTGCTGTTTCCCTTGGCAGTCCCTATCTTTTTAATGATAAGGGGCAGCTCAATGGATCCTATAAATTGACATACGATAAATACGCTCATCGTTTTAAAAAAGCAATTGAACAACTAAATCTTAATCCGGAGCATCGCCCCCACGACCCTCGAAACACATTTATCACCCGCGCAAAGAAAGCTGGTGTGGATGAATACGCATTAAAAGAAATGGCGGGACATAAGATTCTTGATATCACTGAATCTGTCTACACTCTCCGCGATTTGGAATGGCTGCGCTCAGATATAGAGAAAATCGGGTAGGGCCAGCTTTTTTGGCCCCACCCGAAAGTAAACAAGTGTGGTAATCAAATAGTAAACAAGTAATAAACAAGTTGTGTGCATTTTCATGCTTTTTCACACTTCTTACAACTGCTTAAACCCTTGATTTTCCGTTCTTTTTAGAACTTGCCAGCCTTTGCTGCTTCCTCGATGGAAACTGCAACTGCAACAGTCATACCAACCATGGGGTTGTTTCCTGCACCGATCAGACCCATCATCTCTACGTGAGCCGGAACAGAAGAAGAACCTGCGAACTGTGCATCAGAATGCATACGGCCCAGAGTATCGGTCATACCATAGGAAGCCGGACCTGCTGCCATATTATCAGGATGCAGAGTACGTCCAGTACCACCGCCGGAAGCTACAGAGAAGTACTTCTTGCCTGCTTCCAGTCTCTCCTTCTTGTAGGTACCAGCTACCGGATGCTGGAAACGGGTCGGGTTGGTAGAGTTACCGGTAATGGAAACGTCTACGTTCTCTTTCCACATGATTGCAACGCCTTCCGGAACGCTGTTAGCGCCGTAGCAGTTTACTTTTGCACGAAGGCCCTCAGAATAGGACTTGCGGGATACTTCCTTAACCTCGTTGGTGTAAGGATCATACTCTGTTTCAACGAAGGTAAATCCGTTGATACGGGCAATAATCTGAGCTGCATCCTTGCCCAGACCGTTTAAGATAACGCGCAGAGGTTTCTGGCGAACCTTGTTTGCTTTCTCAGCGATACCGATAGCACCCTCAGCTGCTGCGAAGGACTCGTGGCCAGCCAGGAATGCGAAGCACTCAGTCTCCTCTTCCAGAAGCATCTTGCCCAGATTTCCATGTCCCAGACCTACCTTACGGGTATCTGCTACAGAACCAGGGATACAGAAAGCCTGAAGACCTTCACCGATTGCTGCTGCTGCGTCAGCTGCTTTTCTGCAGCCTTTCTTGATTGCGATAGCTGCACCAACGGTATAAGCCCATTTTGCATTCTCAAAGCAGATCGGCTGAATGCCTTCTACCATCTTGTATACGTCAAGACCTGCGTCTTTTGTAATCTTCTCAGCTTCTTCGATAGAAGCAATGCCATAGCTGTTTAATACTGCATCAATCTGTTTGATGCGTCTCTCATATGATTCAAATAATGCCATGATATGTAGTATCCTCCTTAAAAAATTCGTTTACCGCTTTCTTTATTCCTGTCTCGGGTCGATGATCTTAACAGCATCAGCTACACGGCCATACTGACCTTTTGCTTTCTCCCATGCAGTATTCGGGTCATCACCCTTCTTGATAAAGTCAGTCATCTTACCAAGGCTTACGAACTGATAACCGATGATATGATCGTCTGCATCCAGAGCGATACCGGTTACATAACCCTCTGCCATCTCCAGATAACGCGGGCCTTTTTTCAGAGTTCCATACATGGTACCAACCTGAGAGCGAAGGCCTTTTCCCAGATCCTCCAAACCTGCGCCGATGGGAAGACCATCCTCAGAGAAAGCACTCTGGGTTCTTCCGTATACGATCTGCAGGAATAATTCTCTCATTGCAGTGTTGATTGCGTCACAAACCAGGTCAGTATTCAGAGCCTCCAGAACCGTTCTGCCCGGCAGAATCTCAGATGCCATGGCTGCGGAATGGGTCATACCGGAACATCCGATGGTCTCAACCAGAGCCTCCTGGATGATACCCTCTTTTACGTTCAGGGTAAGCTTGCAGGCTCCCTGCTGCGGAGCACACCAGCCCACACCATGGGTCAAACCGGAAATGTCGGAAACCTGTTTGGACTGTACCCATTTTGCTTCTTCCGGAATCGGAGCAGCACCATGATGAACGCCCTGCTTTACAACGCACATCTCTTCAACTTCACGTGAAATAACCATTGCAAAAACTCCTTTCAGTTCTGTATGTTGCACCTAAAAAGGTGCTGATTATGGCTTTGCCGACTGCTGATCAACAATTACAGCCATATCTTCAATATGTGTCTTCGGCATACCAGGCTGCAAAACGCAGTATACCTCATACACTTCTATTTTCTCACAAAATGCGCTGTTCGTCTAGTCCTTTTTTTTTATTTCTCGCAAAATGTTGCAGTTTTTACTATTATTTTCAGTATTGTTTTTTATTTTTTTCTTTCAAGCGTCCGAATCCTCTGGATTAGCTGCCACGCAGTCTCATGCAATGCCTCATTTTGAAGCTGCAGTCTGGCATTCTCCTGTTCATAATAATCAAGACGTTTTTGAAGTGCGGCTGCCTGCTCTCTCCAGTCTTGTTCTTTTTGCTCATGATATACCATCTAAGTTCCTCCCTTTCTGCTGCCTTGCCTATTATGTCAATTTTGGTCTCCTGCCATTTTATGGAAACTTTATGGTTACATCATACTCCATATATGGTGCTTTTTCACGCAAATTTTCTCGCATATTTCGACTTTTATGTTACAGTTCATAGATAAGCCAATATTGCGGCAAAAAAAAGCCGCACACGGAATTTCTTCCGCATGCGGCAGTCTATTGTACCGGTCAGGCCGGCTTTGTCTCATATTTTAGTTCAGTGCAAAACGATTTAACGCTACTTCGAACTGGTCATCTTTCAGTGGGTATCTGACAGTTAAGCTTCTGGTCAAATCAAGGCTGAAAACACCCATAATTGATTTTGCATCTACAACAATACGGTTATAACCTAAGTCTACGTCAAAGTCACATTTACTTGCCTCTGACACAAAGTCCTGGACTGTTTCCCGAGATAAATGAATTTCTCTTGTAAACACTGCTTTCACTCCCTTCAATATCGGTGATGTCTTTGTCTTTTTGTTACCCTCTGCAGCGTACCGGTTCACTGCATTGACATACTTATAGCACATTGTCTTTATTTTGTCAAATCAACCGGTTAACCTATTTTTCTGCATTATTTGCACTTTTTATTCAAAAAACTTATTTCTTTTTTTATTTTTTATGCACTTTGATATTTTTCTTTTCATCATCATTTAATCATTGATTCCGTATTGAATTATTTTCATGCTCGTTTGCACTCGATTCTCTGCATTTTTGCAGAATTTTCGATTGTTTTTCCCATTTTGCAGTCATAATCATTCAAACTTCGTCAAACTCTGCTTTATTCTCTGTTGTACTGTCTCCACCAATGTACACTTCAAACTTTCCTGGCTCGCTGCCATACGTCATATCGATCCGCCAAAAGCGAAGCATAGGCTCGATGATCTCAAACGACACCTCACGGCTCTCGCCTGGCTTTAGCGTAATCTTCTCAAAGCCTTTTAATTCACGTACTGGGCGCACCACACTGCCGCTCACATCACGTATGTAAAGCTGAACAGTTTCCGTTCCCTCACGGTCGCCTGTATTAGTTACCATAACTGATGCCACCCATGCTGCTTCTGCCTCATTTGCTTTCGTATTTGTTTCCCGCTTAATGACAGTTACCGGTGAATAAGAAAATGTGGTGTATGACAATCCATAGCCAAATGAATGCAGCGGACGGTACTCTGTATCAATATAGCCTATGCAAAATGCCTTAGGATCACCCGGATTTCGCGGTCGGCCCCCTTGAAACCGATTATAATACAGAGGCTCCTGCGAGGAGACATTTGGAAAGCTCATAGCAAGACGCCCTGTTGGTTCTTTTACTCCAAATAATACGTCAGTAATCGCTACAGCTCCTTCTGTTCCTGGCATCCACACATACAAAACAGCCTTTGCAAGCGATTCAATCAAAGCGACCTCGATTGGACGTCCGGCAAACAAAACAACGATTACATTATTGTTAACTGCCGAAACCCTTTTTAGAAGTTCCATCTGAATCTCTGGCAATGTGATACAAGTTCTGCTTGCGCCCTCTCCAGTCTGACGGAACGATTCGCCCAAAAATAATACCACCTTTGATGCAGATTTTGCAGCCTGTACAGTCTGCTCAATTGACGCTTCTGCTTCATCTGGCGTCATGCCTTCCTCCACATAATCACGAATTACTTCCTTATCATAGAACATGCTGCAGCCCTTCATAAAATGACAAGCATTCCCTATATGCTCCTGT